>Ga0209604_1000007_pt1 | contig 199552 bp, 149 predicted proteins | sample AD_UKC097_MetaG_FD_184405 | JGI IMG/M metagenome (GOLD analysis project Ga0209604, IMG submission 184405) | Active sludge microbial communities of municipal wastewater-treating anaerobic digesters from USA - AD_UKC097_MetaG (SPAdes) (version 2) | ecosystem: Engineered > Bioreactor > Anaerobic...
AAGAATTGGGCGAGTTGTGTATGGAAGAACTGTGGTGTCAGTTATTACGTTGGTCTGACCAACAGTTGTATCAACAAGATTGGTTCCAATCTGCTCAATATTGGGTCTTGAAACACCCTGGAGCTGGATTGGCGATGCGCCGCCCCTGATAAGCGGGAAGTCTGGCATGTCGACAAAACCGACCTGGAAAACCCTGCCCTGTGAGGTGCGGAAGAAGAGGCCTGTTGAGTTGAAAAGCGGATACTCTTCTTTTCTGGTAATACCATTCATGATGAAGTTGCCATAGATGTCGGTGGGCATGTAGATGTATGGGCCCTGAGTATTGTTGGCGACGGACGAGTCAACCTTCATGTATGGGTTGTTCTTGCAGTTGTCAGAACCAGAGCCACCGGTTATTGCCCTGTAGGCCTCAGTTTCTGGATCAGCGGCTGCGTAATAGCGGCTGTCATTGAAACGGCCATCTGGGTCGAACCAAAGCTGTCCCATGTTATCAACAACAGCATACCAGTGGTCATAAAGCTGTGAAGCGCCTTTATCCGGTATTACCGTGAGGTAGAACTCGGTCCAGTAGAGGGGCTGTGAGATGAGCTGCTGGAGCTGGACACCTGTTGGTTCCCTCTTGGCTACTTCTTTAGGAGTAGCGTTAATCCTGAGCGGACGGGCTGGATCGATAACAGCGATGTCAATGTAAGCGCCTGGGCCCGGCATATCGTATTCCGATCTGCCCCAAGCAGTGCCAACGCCGTTAAAATAACGGTTGCGATCCTCCACCAGCGTTGTGCCATTCCACCTGGTGCCGACGGGCTGCCAGCGGTTGGCGATGAAGATTGCTGGTGTGTTGGTGGGGGCATCGGCAGCGCTTACGTTCGCTGCAGTACCGAGATTGCCCATGAAGGGGACGAATCCCAATACCATGATCGTAGCGATCACAATACTCAACACTTTCTTCATCACAATGTCTCCTTTCAATTCACCGGTTGTAGCATCAATACTAACAACCGGAACGCCGCAAAAAATACTAGAGGCGTAATAAACAGCAAGATTACTCACTGTCCATATCTACTGCAAATGAAACGAGCAGAACCAAAAATAAGAATGACTGGAGGGTTTGGTTCTCCGATGTCATATTATGCAATTATCATGCCACAGGAAAAAACCTAGCAATCAACGACACTTTATATTAAGGCTCTCGTTTTGGGTCCATAGGGGAGGTTATCAATCAAATGGGTTATTTTGAGTAAATGCTCCACGTAATGAGTATATGAAACACATATTATACATCAACTACTCATGTATGTGTAATATAGAACCAAGTTCGTACTTTTTAATCATTGCATAAAGCGTTTTTCTGGTGATACCCAACTGTTTTGCAGCATGGGATATTTTGCCACCAGACCTGGCTATTGCCCTTATGATGGTCTTTCTTGTCACATCCTTGAGATTGAGTGTTTCATTTGAAAAATCGAAAGAAACAGATTTTAGCATTACTTCAGTCTCTTCGACACCAACGTGTTTTGCTATTTCACTTATAAGGCTGGCCTTCAGAGTGTCACTGAGAACGTCGGATTGAATTTCCATATATCACCTCAAAGGGTTTTATAGCATTTAGGATAAAGACATGTCAACTGCCGGGCATATTTTTCTTATGTGCATATATGACACATAAGAATATTTTTCACAATCGAAATATTCATTTGTTAGACAGTGTTTGATTCAATATGGGCAACCTTTGCATTAGTGGGAACGATTTATAAAAACCATGAAATTGGTAATAAATATACATATTTGTATATTTTAATCATATTGACAGATCAGCTTTACTGCATTTTAATACCAGTAATGAAACGCATTACTTCTGCAATAATAATATTGTTATCAATACTATCATTGGTGTCTTGCATTCAGCAAATAAACAATGAAGACATATATCAAAAATCCCTATCAATAACCAAAAGTATAGACGATATTCCATCAATTTATCCTGTACCAAGTAACCCGGAGATTGATCCTGTGGCTGGAATATATGTTGAAAACTCATATCCTCCAATCTTTAATGGGAGCCTTAAGACGCAAGATGATTATAGTAATGTATATATGGCTCTCAATCGTGACCTAAAATCAATGGGCTGGAAAATTGAAGTCCAAAGCTCATTCATAAACAAAGAGTTTGGTATGGCACAACTGGTTGCTTTCAGAGAGGGGTTATGGCTCTCAGTAAAAATATATTCCGAATACGGCCAGACAAAGGTCACATACCAGAGCCAAAAACGCACAAACTAGAAGATTTAACCAGACTTAAAACCATTTCCTTTGTTTGGTGTCAATGTATAATGTTTTCAAAGAAACAAAGGAGGAATTAAAAATGACCGAAAGATACGTTGAAGGGAATCCGCGCAAGAATAATACAAGAAATATTGTCCTGATTGCTGCAATAATTCTTGCAGTAATTATTATCTGGAATGGCTTTGTTGTCATCCCAGCAGGTAGCGTCGGCGTTGTCCAGAGGTTTGGCGCAATCACGGGTCAAAGAGGTGAAGGGCTCAATTTCCTTATCCCATTCGTTGACCAGGCAAAGTTGATCAGCGTGCAGACCCAGATGTACCAAGGCAAACTGGAGACTTTTTCAAAACAGCAACAGGACGTCATTATCGACATCACCGTAAATTACAGGCTTGACCCAATAATGGTTCAGGACATGATCAGAAGGTTCAATTCCCTCGACAACATATCGGCCAGGGTCGTCGAGCCAAGCGTGTCCCAAGTGGTCAAGGAAATAATCCCAGACTACGTCACTGACCAGATTCATTTGAACAGGCTCAAAATAAGAGACTCAATAATAAAAGAGCTTAATATCAGGATGGACCGTGAAGACAAAGACCCGGGCAAGAGAATAGGTGTTATTTTTGAAGATGTTAATCTCGTCAATATAACATTCTCGAAAGAGTATACAGATGCAATCGAGCGCAAGCAGGTTGCCGAACAGGACGCGCTCAGGGCCGAATACAAGAGGCAAGAGGCCATGAAAAACAAGGAAATTGCCCAGGTCAATGCAGAGGCAAAAAAGATTGAACAACAACTTGTCAACCAGTCGCTCACGCAAGCCATTCTACAGAACAGATGGATTGAAAAATGGAATGGAAACCTGCCCCAAGTCATGTCTGGTGATGGCGGTGGAGTAATATTAAACCTCGGAGACCTGAAGAGTGGAAAATGACAAACGAAACCGCAATAAACGTTGAGAACCTCAAGCGTTTCTATGGGAAATTTGAGGCTGTCAGCGGCATCACCTTTAATGTCAAAAAAGGGTCTGTGTTTGGTTTTCTTGGCCCAAATGGTGCAGGAAAAACTACCACTCTGTATGTTCTTACAGGTTTGCTGAAACCAAATGCTGGAAGCGTAAAAGTTCTTGGCCTTGATCCTGGAAGTGACGGCAGCGAACTCCGCTCAAGAATAGGGTGTTTGCTTGAAGAACCAGGTATTTACGACACCATGACTCTCTATGAGAATCTCTTGTTCTTTGGAAGAGCGCAAAACATGAATGAAAAAAAGATCAGGGAGAGGATAAAAGATGAGCTTGAATTCTTTTCTCTCTCTGATTACTCCAAAAAAAGGTGTGCGACGCTCTCGAAGGGGATGAGGCAAAAAGCCGCGCTTGCACGCGCAATGCTCTGCGAACCTGAAATCTTGTTTCTCGATGAGCCGACAGCAAACCTTGACCCGGTCTCATCTGCCGGATTCAGGGATTTGATACTGGAACTGGCCAGAAAAAGAGGGGCAACGGTTTTCCTCAACACCCACAGGCTGGACGAGGCACAAAGGGTCTGCGATAGCGTTGCCATCATAAAAAGTGGCAAGATCCTTGCCTGCGGCACCGTTGAGGAGCTAAGAAAAAATTCGGGCAAGCACTCGGTTGTAGTTACAGCAAAAAATATTAGCAAAGAAATCGCCTCAAAAGTCACTGGTGACCTTGGCAGGCTTTCCAGGACCGATGGGGATTTTTTGTACTACGAACTCAGTTCTGAAGAGAGAATACCAATCCTAATCCAGAAGCTCGTGGCCGAGGGTGCGCTGATATATGAAGTGAGGCAGGAAAAGCTCTCACTTGAAGACATCTTTATAGAGCTGGTGGAGGAAAACAATGTGGCGTGACATCAGGCTTGTGGCGTGGAAGGAAAGACTCCAGACCATGGCCAACAAGGAAATAATGATAGGCGTTGTAATACTGCCTGTTATTTATGGGATAATGTTTCCGCTGACGGCACCAATGCTGTCCCCGGATAAAAATCCTGCGCTTCCGCTCCTTTTAATGCTTGTCGCAGCGCTCATATCAAGCATTGAAACTGTCTATGCGTTTGCCGGTGAAAGGGAAGCAAATACATTGCCAACGCTCCTGACAACAAGACTTTCCGACTCGGCACTGGTCCTTGGCAAGTCCCTGTTTGCCGTTACACTTGGTGCAATATCCTACATATCAACAATTCTCATATACATCATCTCGTATAATCTTCTTGCAAGGCCGGCAGGCTCACCAATATTCATCTTTCAGGACAACCTTCCGCTTCTTTTGGTTTATCTGCTAATGCCAATGGCTTTTTGCCTGTTTTCCACATCAATAGGCATGTTGATCTCAACCAAGATCAAAAACACCAAAATGGGCGCAGGTCTTTCGACCCTCCCAGAACTGCCATTCATAGGTCTTGTCGCATGGGTTATTTTCGGAAACCCGCTCAATATCCCCCTGATGCTTTCCTACACAATAATCGGTGGTGGTCTTGCCATTCTGGGCATTGCCATATTTCTTGCAACAATTGGCATGTTCTCAAGGGAGAAGATGGTCCTCAGATAAAGAAAACACAATTTGCCAAAAAAACGGGGGACCTTTTCATAAAAAAGTGGAAAGGTCTCTTTTTTTATTTCTCACCACTTCAAAAAACAAACTCGCATGCTATCATTTCCTTCATGGTGGAGAGTCCTTTCCAGATAAAAAACTTTGCACTCAAAAACAGGATAGTTGTTCCTCCATTTGTCAGAAATCTTGCAACAGACGACGGCATGGCAACAGAAAAGTTGCTTGATTCATACAGGCAAAGCGCGCTTTCCGGGGCTTCGATTGTCATCGTTGAAGCAACATATGTCCACGAACTAGGTAGAATATTTGGCTTCAAACAGCTTGGCGCAACCAGCAGCTTGCACCTGGATAGCCTCAGGCAAGTGGCCAGCTCAATAAAATCCTTCGGCATACCAGCGATCATTCAGCTCGTTCATTCAGGAAGAATGAGCCTGAATCCGGACTGCATCGCCCCATCAGCAATTCCCTTCGAGAGCGGACTGACTCCAAGGGAGATGACATCTGAAGACATTAATTTCGTCAAAGAATGCTTTGCAAATTCCGTAAAAATAGCCATTGAGGCCGGTTTTGACGGCGTGGAGATCCACAATGCCCATGGCTATCTCCTGTCACAGTTCCTCTCGCCATCATCAAACGCAAGAGATGATGCGTATGGCGGCCTTTTTGAAAATAGATCGAGGCTCGCAAAAGAAATAATTACAGAGGCCAGAAAGATCATCGGACCAGAAAAAATCCTGTCTGTGCGTCTTGGCGCATGTGACATGGTAAAAGGTGGCCTCAACATCAACGATGGTGTGAAAGCAGCAAAGCTTTTCAAGGAGGCTGGCGCAGACCTGATAAATGTTTCGGTTGGCATAGCCCCTTCAAGGCTTGGTGGAAGTCAGACTGCAAGAAGGCTGAATTTTGCTCCTCTTGCCAGGGTCATAAAAAATGCTGGTGTCTGTCCCGTTGCCGTCGCTGGAAGGATAACAACAAAAGAGGATTGCGAAATTGTCCTCGGGCAAGGCATCACCGATCTTGTCTGTGTCTGCCGTGCTATTCTCTCCGATCCTCTTTGGACAAGGAAAGTGCTAGGCGAAATTGAAACACCAATCATAAAGTGTTTGGGATGCAGACCAAAATGCAGCCATTTTGCAACCGGCTGTCCAAAAAAATCATAACCCTCTCCAAAAAAGTTTTCTAAAACAAATTTTTCTTCAAGTATTCAGCCACAAATTCATCGGCTTTGATGGAAAAACTTTCACTTCAATTTATTTAATTCCTGGATTCCAATATAATTTTTCGCTATTGACCATTCTTTTTTATGGATGTGCCATGAAATAAAAAAGCCCCCGTTTCCGGGGGCTTTTTTTGTTGTTCTGTTACAGTCTTGACTTCTCTATCAGGGTTTCCTGTCGAGGATTATCATAACTGTCTTGTCTGCATCATTTACTTGGGTTACAAGACCCATTTTAATGCAGATATCAACTGCCGGGATAACTACCAGGCTGCCGGAAAGTGTTGGGGCTGACTGGATTGTTTTCTCGTTGCCATCAATCTGGACCTTGTTTGATCCGATTGTTGCAATGAGTGTATGGCCATTGATCTGTATCTGGACAGTATTTGTTGCCGGGTTAAAGTCCACTGTTCCGCCAAGGAGCTTAATGAAATCGACTGGTGTCGAGAACTCTGCACCTTTTGGAGCAAGCGGAAGGGCGTTTGGTGTGTTGCCAACCATTGCATTCACATCACCCTGCTTGAGTGTCATGATGACCCTGTCAACATTGATGATTGTGACCATGACCGAGCTGGTGTTGTTAGCGAGGTCTGTGGCTTCAATCTTGAACTCGTTTTTGCTTGGGGCCGGAGCGAGCTTCACATTGTCAAGGACCCACATGTCATGAACAACGATTGCTTCGCCAACAACTGCGCCTGACATGTCTTTTACGGTAACCTTGGAATCAGCATCAACTCTGCCTTTGAGCTTGATTGAGTCTTTTCCGTATACAGTGTTGTTTTCACCAACTGCATCGACCATGATGGCCGGACCCTCTTTGTCGAGAGTGACATAGACCATTTTTGTTGTTGTATTGCCTGAACCATCAGTTGCGACGACGACGATTGTGTTCTTGCCATTCTGGAGCTTTGCAGTTCCAGTGAACTTGTCGCCCTTTGTGGTTGCTGGCTTGCCATTGATTGTGACTGTGGAGCCACTTTCAGTAGTGCCAGTGATCTGTACTTCGTCTTTGTTGGTTATCGGAACAACTGGATCGATTTCGAGCATTGGCGGGGTCTTGTCTGAACCAACCACGATCTTTGTTGATGATCCCTTGAAGTTGTCTGCTGTTGCTTCAATCTTGAGGAATCCTGTTGCATTTGGAGCAACTTCGATTTCAACTTCACCCTTGCCGTTTGTTGTCTTGGTCTGGTCAACGCCAAGGCCGGAGACTTTTACCTTTGCGCCCGCAACTGGTGCACCGGCGCCATATTCCTTGACTGTGATGAAGATCTTGCCATTGGCTTTTGGTGTAAGATCCTCGATTGTTTCTGCTGTAATCTCAAGTCCCTTGCCAACATCAAACTTCTGGACTTTCACACCGTAGAACTCAGGCTTTGTCATCTTTATGACCTGGTCGCAAACATCTGAACCTGCGCAGAAATACTTGTTCTTCTGGAGGTAGAACATGTTGATGGTTGCTTCACCAAGACCTGTTGGTGTGAATTCAATTGTGGTTTCCATGACTTTTTCGTCTTCGGCCGATGGTTTTGTCCTGCCGTAGACTGCCTGCTCATGCTGGTTGCCGACCATCATGATGTACCCGTCTGGGTGCATTGGGACATCTCTCTCATCGGCTGGCCTGATCTCGCAGATCAGCTGGTTGGCCCAGTTGTAAATAAGATCATAGTTGTCGCCGTTGAGGAATTCCTTGCCGATTTCTTCCCTGTTTCCGGTTGATGCATCAAGCACCTTGACTTTTGGTGGGGCGACCTGAGCAACATGGTCTGGCCAAGCTTCCCAGTCAAGATAGAACGTCTGGTCGTTGGATACTGTGTATTTGAATCTTCTCTGGATTTCCCTTGGGTCAGTCCTGAACCTTGGTGGATATCCGGCCACGTCAGCCTCATTGCGGCTGTTGACGTAAGTGTTGGAACCGACAAGTCCGCCAACGAAGCAGGCATCCTCTGCGAAGAGGAAGAATTCTGTTTGTGCATTGACATCAAGACCAAGTGCATCGTGATAGTCAAGTTCGCCATTGGAGTCGATGTCTGCGAACAATGCACCGCCCCAGTATGGATAGTTGTAGATATTTCCAAGTCCCCAACCTCTTGCGAGTGGCTCGGATGCTCCAGTGAGCGAGAACTCGAGGTTTGGCGGGATTCTCTTGTTGATTGCCCAGCCCTTGAGGGTCGGGTCTTTCGGGTTCACATAATCAACTTCCCATTCATTTTTGTCTCTGTACCAGTAGCAGGTTGAGTTGTATTCAACATATCCGCTCTCAACTCTGTCACGGCACTTCTGATACTCAAGCCTTGTGTTGAGTGTGAATCCACCAAACTGGTAGAGTTCCTTGTTGCCTGGGTCAATTGCGTTTGTGATTCCGTCTTTCTTTTCTGAAGCATCAAAATCAAATCCAACGTGTGGATAGATCTTTGTTCCACATGGTGTTCCCTGGCACGGGTTGAAATCAAAGTCAAAGCTGTCCGGCCTGGTTACAAATGGAGTGAACCTTGCTGTATTCTTGACACCGCCACCACAAACCGAGACGCCCTTTGTGACGCCCTTTACAAGACGACCTTCTGCATCAGTGATTGTGACTCTGATCTTGTACATGCGGTTGTCGCCAGCGGTCATTACGAAGTCTGGATCTCCAGGTGAAGAGTAGAAGGTGAGGTTCGGGTCTTCGGCATTGACGATTTCATATGATACCTTTGGTGATTCAATTGGTACTACAACAGTTCCTCTGTGTTTGCGATCTGGGGTATAGACATGGACGATGAACTGGTGGTCTTTGAGCCACTTCTCTTCGTCTGGCGAGCCTTCTTCACCCTTCCATGTGGTGACGTCGTTGGCGCAGAAGCCTCTGAAGATATATTTGCCGTTCTTTGCCTGCGAGAAATCAACCTTGATCGGGCGGAATGGTATGGAGATTGTTTCATCACATGTGCTGGCATTAAGGGTCCTGACAGAGAAGAGTTCTTCGTTATTGTCAACACCGAGGTCCCTGTTGTGCAGGTTGGTCCTGACAAAGAAGTACTGCGGCAATGACGAGCCTGGTCCATAGTAATAGAAATCATCAATGTATGGGTCTTTGAAGAGGTAGTTCCAGATGTGATCTTCCTTGACCAGGTTTTCATTGTAGATGTCCTTGATGCCTTGTGAGAGATCAACATTTCCACCCTCTGCATTCTTGACTTCGAATGTGAGTGGTGTGTCTGGGGAGATAAGCTCAGGGGTGATACCTGCTGTAAGAAGTTTTGGTGAAGCAACAGTGACAATGAGGTCATCAAGCGGCTCGACCGGAATTGCAATCTGGCCGGCAAGATAAACTTCGTGGCTATATCTCATTCTGTTGGCTGATGGGGTTGACTGCTGGTATGTATCCTGCATAGGAGATGGATCCCAGAATGGTGAGAATGCCCTGTCGTTGTTATCATCGCCATACTTGTATGCTGTTACATAGAGCGGGAGAAGTTCTTTGTCAGAAATGATATGGTCTGGCGGATCGCCAATGCCTTCCTCGCCACCAAAGTCAAGGCCTGAGGTCTCGACGCGGCACCTGTTGGAATCGGTGAGCTCAAACACATAGATGCCATTGTTGCGCTGGAATGTACGAGCATCAATGATACCAGCATTCCAGGTATTTGTTGCCATATCATAGCTTCCGCAGATTTCGGTTTCCCAATCTTTGAATGTTACTTTTGAGTCTCCGTTAATATCTATCGGTTCATTGTCCCATGTTGTGTCATACTGGGAGCTGCTTCCATCAGATCTGCCATAGTAGAACCTTGTTGATCCTGGTGGATTGGTTATCCAGCCATCACCAGCGCCAAACATAAGATCCTTACCAACTCTCTGAACACCCCTGTCCTGCCAGATGTAAACCAGTGCGTCATTGCACTCTTTATTGGTCTGGATTGGCTGGTTCTCTGAGAGTGTGACTTCAACCTTGTTGTCTATTCCAAGCGGTGCATTCCTTATTGCCGGGTCGTCGGAGATGACATAATTGATGCCAAGAGCGTGTACATCAACACCATCAACCGGCGGTGCAGTGCAGCAATCCTGATACATCTTGAAGGTACCATCTGCCAAGGTGACATAAATGAGTATCTTGCCTGGCTGCCATGGAATAAGTTCATCAACAACGATAACGTTGTCGGTGTTTTCAACCATGCCTGGGCCAACTGGTGTTCCATAACCTACTGATGAGAAATTGAGATTATGAAGCTTCTTTATAAGATCGTTTGATTTTCTGTACTGACGGTTTTCGTTCGGGATTCCTTGATATGGTGTGAACGGATCTGATCCTGCATCACCATTCCAGTCTGCCCTGACTTCCTCATATTCGAAGTCCTTGTAGTTTGTCTGGTCGATAACGATCTTTCCTGTCCAGTCATATGAGATCGGGACTTGTTTGAGGCCATTGTACTCATACTGGGTGGTAACAGAGCCAGTGGTTCTGTCTATCACTTTTGGACGTGCAAACGGTCCAACAATCTCCATCCTGACCATTCTTCTGTCAATTTCCCAGTCAGGATTAAAGGAGAGGTGGCGGCCTTCGCCATCTTTAACGATAAAGTAGAAACCATAGTCAGTGAGCGGGAAGAACTCTGTTCCAAGCTTGCCAAACTGCTCGTTGGTAAGCCTTTCGTTCATCTTCTTGCTCCATATTGCTGGGTATGCGTTCCATCCAAATGGTCCGCCTCTTCCACCCCAAACCTGACCGGTAACACGGCCGGCATGGGTCTGTCCACCAGGATAGCACCTGAATTCGGTTGAGACATAGCGAAGGATTGGATCATATGGGGCCTGAATCTGTGGAGTCGGGATATTGAGTGGTGAAAGTGGTCCAAGATATCTGGCAGTTGTTGTTCCAGCAGTGTAATGAACATCGGAGAACTGGAGTGCATGGTCAACAATTGTAAACTCTGCAAAGTTGACGTATGGATCTGGTGGGTAAACCTTCATATCAAGGGTTCCGCAATAATCAATGCCTTCATGATATGAACCATTGATCATCTTGTCGTACACGAAGAATGGTCCACCATTGGTGATTGCTGGATGTGCAATGGTCGAGTTGTAGTCAAAGGTTGTCATGTTGGAGTAGATACGGATGTTAAGGTGTGTTGAACCATCTTTCGGCTTGACTGCAAGGAGGCACTCTCCGCCTACATCAGACGGTGTTACCTGACCATAACCAGTAACATAGGTTGGGACGCCATACTTAACAATGTATCCAAATGTACCATCAAAGATTCCAATACGGTCTGAACGGAGTGGATACCCAACATAACCAGTGATATCGCCAAGCTTCCTGAGTCCTGGAACCTCGCAAACATCACAGTTTCCGGTTCCCTGGGAGCAATCAATATCCTCAAGTGATACTCTGTTGTCCACAAAGACTGGAGTTTTCTTGATTGCAGTGGTATTTGGTATCGGGAAGGTTCCGGTGTACTCTTCACCAAGAAGGTAATCGTTGGGGTCGAGTGCCCACGGTACCTGTGGATACTGAGTATCTATCGGGTTTTGTGGTGGCTCGTACCAGTACCAATAATAGTAAGTGCCATCAGTGTTGTACTGAACAATAAATTTGTACTGCGCTGAGGTGTTTGCTGGAACTGCGACTGCCATCCAGGCAATTCCACCGCCATTGCAGTTGTAGTTGACTATGTTGGTATGGAAGTTTCCATCATATTCTCCTCTTGCAGTAAGATCAAACGGGATGGAGAACGGAACACCTGCTGGATCATTAACATCATTTTCGTTATCAGCATCGGTGAGCTTGATTGAAACGTTCGGGAAACGCTGGTCAAGTGTGGTAATGCAAAGTCTGTTGGCCGTCAGAACGAGCTTTTCCGGATTTACTTTATCATAGAACACGTCGAAGCAATCATAATTATTCTGGAGGTCTGCAGGAAGTGGAGGATATGGAAGATTTCCTTCTGGATAGTAGAAGTTGTCCTGTGCCCACGGAACAAAGCGACCTTTTACGCGCTCCTTGAAGGTCTTTCCGACGAACTGGTTGGATGACATGCCATGGAGATCCCAGAAGTAGTCACCATAATAACCATCTGGTGGTGCTGGTCTCTGGCCACCGTTGTCTCTGATGACGTAAGTGGTAATAAGACCATAAGAAGAACCTGGATGATCGGCCCTGCCGGTCTCGTCACATGAACCCCTGTAAGGTGTAAACTCAAATTCGGCTATCGGGCGGTTTGGAGTGATCTCGAAGAGCATATTGTTAAGATTGCGTGGTTCGCCCTTGCCCATTTCATATTTGCCGATTCCCTGGAAGAGGACATATCCTCTCTCATCAGGAATCCAGGTATTTCCATCCCAATGTCCTGCCTTTGGTGCTGGATCAAGTGTAATTTTGACGTGCGAGGTCTGCTCTACCTGGAATGGCTTTGACACTGTCATGGTGGCGCCGGCCGAACCTGGAATGACTTCCATGTCCATAAACCTCTTGTCGCCGTTGTTGCCAAAGGTGATCCCATAGACCGGGGCATTGGTTCTCCACTGGTCATAGATTGAGCATACTGTTCCACACTTGTAATACTGGCCAGCATAAGAAACATTGGTCAGACGGATGAATCCATCCTGAACGTTCCCATATGCAGTAACAATTGAACCAGCGTAGGTCCATCCATTTGTTTCAATATTTGGGCCAGCATCATAAATAAACTCGCCAAGGTCATACTGGTTGTTGAGCGGGATCCACTTTGTTGTATCAGATGGATCCAAGTGCTTCCAGTCAAGGAAAACTGGCTCGTATGGGTTCGGGAAGTTCCAGCCAACAACATAAGCATTGTATTCCTGGATGTCATAATATTTGTCGTAGAAGGCAGAGAGGTCATTACCACCAACATAATCTGCTACAACACCAGGATGGTAAAGTACGTTTGGTCCAGTTCCAGGCCTGAGGTTGACATCAGCATCACCCTGGGCAACTGTTGAACCTGCCTCATAAGAAATGATTGTTTGTGCACCAGTAATCGGGTCACGGCGGACAACTGTGACATCAGAAAGACGAACGTCACCTGGGGAGATTTCGAAAGCACCAAGTCCACCGGTTGTGGCGGCAAGGAGGTAGTCAGTGTCGCGATATAGGGCTTCTCCACAACCATAATAGTTGATGATGCCGTAACCACCGCCCTGGGCATTGTTGGTGTCAAAGAAACGCACCGGTGCACCAAAGTTCGGGTTGTCAACTGGATCCTGCTGGTAGAAGTCGGACATTGGAAGAACGGCCTGGTCAGTTACACGACCGAAGATAGCATCCATTCCAAGGCCAATATCGGCATCTGCTATATTGTCCTGGCATCCAAGGAAGAGTTCTCCAACAGAGCCTGGAACGTAATCATCAGAACCGTTATTGGGGAGGCATCTATTGATGCCATCGGCTCCCATATTGTTGTCTACGCCATCATCATACCATATCTCAACGCCAAGATATTCCCTGTAATCCAGCTTTATGTTTTCAAAGGAACAAGCTGGAACAGCAAATGTCTGGGAATTCGGTCCAAGGACGGTGGCTTTCTGTATGTTCTGGGCCTGGAAAGTTACCTCTCCATTTGGAGTTCTGATGGCTGCCATGGTTTTGGAAGGAACAACACCCTGCCAGAGATCAGTTTCTATAGAGATATTGTATACCGGGGAGGCACATCCACCAGTGAGAACTTCGGACATAATGAGGGCATCACCTGGCTGGATATATGCTGTCGGGCTTGTTAAAAAAGCTTCGGCACCTGTGGACCAGTGAGAGAGTCTCAAATCATACTGCTCTACGGTATTGGCTCTCATTCCGTCCAGGCCTTTTTCATAGATGCCTTCTGCAACGCTTATCGTGCCTGAAGGTGAGGTGCATGTGGTGTAGTCAAACATGCCGTTAACGCCCCATTGAAGCTGGAGGTGAACGGTGTCGCCAACAGTCGAGCCCGGCCATGCATTTCCGCTGAGTGAAACTGGTGGATTTCCAAAGGCGCTGAAGTTGGTGTCTGAAAGTGGGAAACGGTAACATGGAGTCCCAACATCGAAATCGTCACCTGCATCACGAACGCTGAAAGGAACCCTGTCCCTTACGGCTGAACCGGCTGGATACCTAATCACGCGACCAAGTGCGTTCTGGGTAACTACTGGAACAAGACGCGTGTCACCATAATAGTGTGGGAAAGAGGCCTGGCCACCTGCACCAATCTGTGTGTAGTCATAACCTGAAACCAGATTATTGGCGCCATTGGCTCCCCTTCTGTAGATCCAGTCACCTTCGATGTAGGTCTGTTGGTTGTCGTGTATGCCGTCGAAAGGACCCATTTCCCTGTTTCCGGTAGCATTGATGGCGTGCCATTCCTCACCAAAGTTCCATGAGTCGAGGTTATTGAGGTAGAAATAGCCACCTATGTTATAGTAGGCATTCGGAACTGGCTCAGCCGGCGGAACCGGCGGTGCACCAGGACCATAACCATCAAGGAAACGCTCCAGGGCCATTCCCTGGTCCCACTCTGGTGCTGGATTGCTGACCAATGGGTTTCCAGTTGCTGGATTGATCCAAGAAGTGCCTACCACACCCGAGTTACGGGCAACAAGGTCTGCTATTCCAATCCTGAACGTTCTGCCAGTCTTTGGATCCATAAAATAAGTCGGGTTGGCACCTTCACCGAATGGGGTGATGGCACCGGAGATGTTGTCGCCCCTCGGTACCTGATATGGTCCCTGTGTATTATTGGCAGAGGTCGGGTCAAACCTGGCATGCGGGTTTGTTTGGCAGTTATCTATTGTTGAGGCTGCGTCGGTTCCGTAATCCGGGTCTTCCGGGTCTGCATATCTATAATACCTGCAGTCATGGAAGTTTCCGTCCGAGTCAAACCAGAGGTTGCCATCTGTGTCAATTACTGCATACCAGTGATTAGACTCAGTTGACATGCCAGCAGCTGGAACTACATCGAGATAAAACTCGGTCCAGGCATGGATATTGGCTGGCATTGGATACTGCGGTGGTCTTCCCCAGATGATTTCCTGGTTTGGCATAGTCACATGGCTATTACCGCTGAATCTCCAACCGGAAGCTTCGAATCTCACAGCCACGAAAACACCATTGGCATTAGAGTTCTCGGCTCTAGCCATTGAGGCATTGCCAAAGACGGGCAGAACCGTCATCAGCATGAGAGTCGCAATCAGAATGCTGATCGTCTTTTTCATCACCAAACTCTCCTTTCAATTTGTTGCAAAAGCGGCTTGCGGCGTTCGCAAAGCCACCAACGCATGGACGCACAAGGAATGAATCAAAGTGCGCAAAACCAAACGAAGCCACACCATGAATCTGTGACTTCATCAAAGCACCATATAAATCCAACTCCTTATAAAAACAACATGACAATCAAAAGATGTTTTCTCACACCTTATTGATCATCACCGTTTTGTTATCATGCAATTCCCATGCCACGGCTGGTATGTTGCATTTTTAGGCCTTTTTCTCATTGACCTGACAAATGGGTCCTGCCATTTAAATCATTTGATACGGTATTATTTGAGACTATATCGCACTTGAGGGTTGAATGCAACACAATGGGGATATAAAGGTTACAAAAGTGTGTATATAAGGTTAACGTTGACCGGGCCATCTGGTTTGCTAATATAATCCACATGAACATTTGGCAACAGGTCCTTCAGGTTATCCAGCAGGATGTAACAAAACCAACTTTTGAAATGTGGTTTGCAACCTCCGAGCTCCTCTCGGAGACCTACGACAGATTGGTCGTCTCTGTCCCTTCCGAATTCGCCAAGGACTGGCTCCAGTCAAAGTACTACAATACCATTCAGAACATTCTTCATGACCTCACCGGAAAAGACATCGACATTACGTTTGTGGTGCAGAGGAGCATGGAACACGTTCCAGAAATGGAAGAGCCGCAAACAAACGACCACACCCTAAATCCCAAATATACCTTTTCATCCTTTGTTGTGGGCAATTCAAACAAGTTTGCCCATGCGGCTTGTCTTGCTGCCGCCAGGGACCCGGGAAGGGCTTACAACCCACTTTTCATATATGGTGGTGTCGGTTTGGGGAAAACCCATCTTTTACAAGCAATAGGGCATGAGATTCTGGCAAGAAAACCCGCCGCAGACCTTATCTATACGACGACAGAGAAGTTTACAAACGAAGTGGTCTATGCGATCCAGCAAAACAGGATACCGGAGTTTCACGAGTACTACAGAACTGTCGAAGTACTGCTCATTGATGACATCCAGTTCCTCACCGGCAAGGAGAGGACTCAGGAGGAGTTCTTCCACGCATTCAATGCCCTCTATGACAGGAGTCGCCAGATAGTTGTAACCTCGGACAGGCCGCCCAAGGAACTCCAGGGGATTGCAGACAGATTAAGGTCCAGGTTTGAAATGGGTCTCCTTGCAGACATCCAGCCACCCGACCTTGAAACAAGGATAGCGATCCTCCAGAAGAAGGCCAGTCTAGAGCATGTGGATATCCCCCAGGAAGTAATCAATTACGTCGCAGGGCACGGTTTCTCAAACATACGAGAACTCGAGGGGTCACTTGTCAGGCTCGTTGCGGTGGCATCGCTCCAGAACAGGGAGCTCACCCTCGAGGTTGCAAGGGAAGTGCTCAGGGACATTGTTCCAAAGGGAAACCGCAGGATAACCATAACAAGGATCATGGAGGAGGTTGCAAGGTTCTTCAAGCTTGATGTCAAGGACCTCACTGCACGCAGGCGCACTCATGACATAGCCATACCGAGGCAAATAGCCATGTACCTTGCAAGAGAGTATACGGATGATAGCCTCATAGCCATTGGTGAGCAGTTCGGGGGCAGGGACCACACCACCGTAATGTATGCCTATGACAAAATCACTCAGGAAAGGCGGTCGGATCAGACGCTTGATGCTGCGATACATGAGATCCTTTCCATCCTCGAAAGGTAATCCACACTTTAGACAAGTTATAAGAAAATTTTTCTTAGGACAATTTGTAGCAGGCTCGTTGCAAAAATTGCCTTATACACCTTATCAACATACTTATTATGATTATGAAGTTTTTGCATCCAAAAACGTAACTCATAATAAAGGTGTTGACACTGTGGAAAACTGGAGAGGATACAGGGAAAGAAAGGGGAGGTTATGACTATGGGGACAGTTAGGAACATGTGGGAAAAGTGGAATATTGTAGGAGGGTATGATATAAGGCCAGCCTGTAAGATATTTAGGATAAACATGCTTCCGGGAGATGAGACAAAAGATATGGAAGCACTAAATGATTTCTTATCTTCTAGAACCATTCTTTCGGTGCAGCCGCAATTTGTACCGTCAAAAGTGGATCACTGGCTTGTGTTTGTTATCTATTACGATGTCGAGCATGATAGGCAAAACGGTGGCAACCCGCGAAAAACTGAGGTTATCCCAGACGAGGAAGCTGAAGCACCACCGAGACCTGACTATGATGAAAGCCTAGCAGAAAAGCTTAGGGTCTGGCGATCAAAAGAGGCAAAAAGTAGAGGCTGGCCAGCCTATATCATCCTTTATAATAAAACGATAGAGGATATAGCGAGAAAAATGCCGACAAGCCTCGAAAACCTCCTGCAAGTCGAGGGTGCCAATAAAAGGACAATAGAAGAATTCAGCTCCGAGATACTGGGGATAGTCAGAGAGCATATCAAGGAGATATAATGAAAGCACCACAAATATTGTCAGGTTTCCAGGATCTGCTTCCCGGCGACATGATAGCCCGTAATAAGGTAATGTCCATGATCAGGTCCGTTTTTGAATCTCATGGTTTTGAGCCCATCGAGACCCCTTCCCTTGAGTATTATGAAACACTTACAGGGAAAGAGGGCGGGGAATCCGAGATGCTCATGTACGATTTCACTGACCATGGCGACAGACATGTTGGACTCATCTACGATTTGACCGTTCCGATTTCAAGGGTAATGGCAACATACCAGGACATACCAAAACCATTCAAGAGGTACCAGATACAACGCGTCTACAGGGCCGAACGCCCGCAAAAGGGAAGGTTTAGGGAATTCTACCAGTGCGACGTGGACATCTTCGGGACCGCCTCGCCACTTTCTGATGCCGAAATAGTTTCAATACTGTCTGATTCTCTTGTTGGGATGGGTTTCAAAGATTTCAATGTCCTGGTCAACCACAGGGGAGTAATGCAGGGAATAATGAGAACTTGTGGTGTGCCCAAGGAAACGCTTAAGGAATCCATAGTGATTGTGGACAAGCTGGATAAAATAGGACCAGACGGAGTGGCCAGAGAGCTTGAGGCAAAGGGTGTCCCATCGGCCGGGAAAATAGTGGAAATGATATCGGTTCAGGGTGATGCTGGCGTTGTGATCCCAACTCTTAAAGGAATGCTTTCTGGTGATGAGGAAGCAGTCCAGGCATTGGACAATATCAAACAAATCATTGAGCTTGCCGGTGCTATGAATGCAAAGGTGAAGTTTGACCCGTCCCTCGCAAGGGGGCAATCATACTACACGGGCCCGGTTTTTGAAGCAAGGCTCGAGACGCCAAAGATTGGCTCAGTTGCCGGTGGTGGCAGGTATGACAACCTGATAGGCATATTCTCTGGAAACCAGGTGTGTGCAACCGGAGCTTCGCTTGGAATAGACAGAATCATGGCCGCAATGAGGGAAATTGGCATGATAAGCGACACAAAGACCATAGCAAAGGTCCAAATCTGCCACTTTGGCGAGGGCTCTACACCCCTTGCACTTGAATGTGCAAAAACCATCCGTGAATCAGGTGTTCCGTGTGACCTCTATTGTGGCGATGGCGACATCAGGAAACAGATAAAATATGCCTCAAAAAAGGGTGTTCCATATATTGCAATAATCGGTGAGGATGAGGCAAAATCATCGACAGTGTTGATAAAGAACATGGAAACAGGGGAACAGGAGAAGGTTGAATTTTCAAAACTTGGAGAAGTAGCTAGTCAGCTGGCCTGAGAGTTTTAAACAATCCTGATGGTTTTCCAGCTTGTGGTTTAATCACCAGTTATTTTAAAGATGGCAAGAACAGTTGTCACTGCACGCTTTGGAAAATAAGTGAACAAATGTTAAAGATTTAATATGGTTCGAGACACTGGTTTAAAAACTGATTCCTATACGATGTGAGGGAAAGTTTAGTTTTGCCATTTTCATCTGGAAATTTGAAGTAAATCAACAAAAAGATAGATTTCAGCAGCGAATATCAAGCATTTAAAACCAAAAAACAACCTGTGTAATTTGTAAATGTATGGCAAAATTTCACCCACGATTGTTTAACACTTATTTACATAATCGAAAGAACCTTGCACCCAAGGTTTCGGTAAAGTTTCCACATATCCACAAAATTAATCCACAACATCACTGCTCCAAATATCAGATATTGGATTGATGAGTGTTTTATCTAAAACCATGTCACGCATGAGGCCAATTTTTGATGACAATGGCTGGTCAGCCTGTATGTATGGAACTTTCTGCCTTACTTTGCCAAGGACGGTCTTTATTGGATATGAAATATCATTAATGGACAATCCAAGCGAGGAAAGCCTCATTTCAAGGGCCTGAAACGCTGTAAGCAGTTCAATACTCACAATCCATGACAGGTTGTCCACAATCTTCCACAGTTTCCAGGCTGAAATAGGAGCCATTGAAACATGGTCCTCCTGATCCTCACAGGTGGGGATGGAATCGACACAGGCCGGATGTGAAAGTGTCTTGCATGCAGAAACAAGCGAGGCTGCGGTGTATTGCGGGATCATGAAGCCTGATGAAAGGCCAGGGTTGCCTGTGAGAAATGATGGAAGGCCCGAGAGATGGGAATTGATGAGCCTGAATGTGCGCCTTTCCGACATCGAGCCAAGATCGGTAAACGACATGCAGAGGAGATCGCAAGACTGGGCGACTGGTGCCCCGTGGAAATTCCCCCCGGAGAGCACGTCACCATAGATGAGCGGGTTGTCTGTCACCGAATTCATCTCGACTGACAGTTGTTCAAGCGCAAAGGTAATTGCGTCTCTTACGGCGCCACCAACCTGCGGGGCACACCTTATCGAATACGCATCCTGCACTTTTTCTTTGTCAAAATCAATGAGTGCCGAATCCTTGAGCAGGTTCCTTATAACTTCGGCCTGTTTCTTGTGCCCCTTGTGGGGTCTTGCGACCGAGACACGCTCGTCAAACGGGCTTGATTTTGCAAGCAGGGCCTGGGCTGATGCGGCAAGGGCTATGTCCCATGCCTCAAGCGAGAGGATGCCCCTCTCTATGGCAAGCAGGCCAAGCGATGTGGAAACCTGGCAACCGTTGTTAAGTGCCAGGCCTTCCTTTGATGTAAGCTTGACCGGTTTTAGGCCGGCGTCATCAAGGGCCTTTCTGGAGTGTTTTTCTGTCCAGGAATTACTTTCATGGCAGAAGACCATGAATTCCGGGTCGCTGTTGTCAATAAGGCAGCAAGCGATTGTGGATAGAAGTGCCAGGTCGCCAGAAGCACCAACCGAGCCGTAAAGCGGGACTTTGGGTATGATCTCCCTGTTGACCATCTGCACAAGCAGTTCGACAACCTCTGGTCTTATGCCAGAATGCCCAAGGCAGAGCGTGTTTGCCCTCAAGATCATGGCACCCCTGACAACATCTATTGGAAGTGGCTCGCCAACTGCGCATGAATGGGAGCGTATGAGATTCTCCTGGAGAAGCTCCAGGTCACCTGATGGAATTTTTACCCTTGCAAGGCTCCCAAAACCTGTATTGACGCCATAAACTGCCGCATCTCCCTTGGTAACCTCATCAACCATCTTCCTGCAATCGGACATCTTTTCCATGGGTTCTTTGCCAATTGCTGATTTTGCGTGTCCGTGTGACAGATCAAGAAAAGACCTGAAATCAAGATTTTCACCAAGATTGATGTTTCTCAAGGTTACCTCCAACAAAAAGGTTTAAGGATTGGATTGGTTTTGTCAATGAAACACCGGTTTGCCGGCAGTTAATGTTTCACGATGTTTCACGGAATAAGCCCGTAAATTCTAAAAATTATATGTACTGGAAAGAGTTTAATATCAGTATCATCAAAGTCAGCTAAAATGTTTCACGGTGTTTCACAGCAGGATGGAACAGCAATGGGTCGCTTATGGAAGACAGTCGTTTGGCAAACTGGACGAACTGTAATGCCATCGTTCTGAATAAGATTGTAGACAATTTAGGGGATTATTTTGGGGCATATAAAAGAGAGTTTTATTTGGCCATCCACTCGAAGACTAAACAAAAAATGTTTCACAATGTTTCACACATTTTGTGGATATGTTAATAAGAGTTCGAAAAAACCAAGCCTCCTTGACATTGTGGGCTTTATTGGTATAAAATGTTTCACGGCGTTTCACAATAGCATGAATGAATTTTTTTGTGTAAAAGCCGATAATAACATCATGGGGGTGAAAGGTCTCGACACTTGACAATTGAAGGAACAGGCAAGCCGAGGTTGGTCCAGGGCCTCGTAAAAAATGGACCACGGCATAACTGCCACAAATAATTACGCACTCGCCGCCTAATTAGGCGACACGGCAACCGGTGAGAGTGGCGCTGGTAACTGGAAGCCGACGCACAAGTGCCCCCAAGTCATCTGCCGCCCGGGCGGGTAGCCCATGGTACAATCCGGGCAACCCTCTGCCAAAGGGCAAGCCATAGGCTAAGAGGGTAAACGGCTTGCAAAGCTTGTAATTCCTGTCTTTCGAAAGGCAAGTTGGACACGGGTTCGAATCCCGTCACCTCCACCAAAAAAGGTGAAACATGGGCAAGATCCTTGCGCTTTCAAACCAGAAGGGCGGAGTTGGAAAAACAACTACCGCCGTAAATCTAGGCTACGCCCTTGCAAAGAGGGGCGTAAAATGCCTTATTTGCGACATTGATCCACAGGGCAATGCGACAACTGGTGTTGGCGTCGACCGGATGGACGTCAAGAAGTCCACTTACGACCTTTTGATAGGCCAGGGGACGCTTGATGAAATTACCATCCCAACACAATACCAGAACCTTTCGATAATACCTTCGAAGGTTGATCTGGCCGGTGCAGAGGTGGAGCTTGTCGATCTGGAACAGAGAGAACATAGATTGAAAGAGGGTTTGAAGACCGCAAAGGAAAAGTTTGAGTTTACCCTCATTGATTGCCCACCATCACTCGGGCTTTTGACAATAAATGCCCTTGTTGCATCAGACCAGGTGCTTATTCCGATACAGACCGAATATTACGCGCTGGAAGGGTTGTCCCAGCTACTTTCAACTGTAAATCTTATCCACAGAACACTTAACCCAACGCTTTCAATATTTGGAGTTCTCCTCACGATGTATGATGAGAGGACAACCCTTTCCAGGCAAGTCGCCTCGGAAGTAAAAAAATATTTCGGTGACCAGCTTTTCCAGTCAGTAATCCCAAGGAATGTCAGAGTATCCGAAGCCCCTTCCTATGGCCAGCCAATCTCAGTCTATGACCCTACCTCAAAAGGGGCATCATCATATGAACAACTGGCCGAGGAGGTGCTCAAAGGTGGCAGGTAAGTTTGGGTTGGGAAAAGGTCTCGGGGCCTTGCTCCCGAGCGAAGAGGTTTCAAGCGGTGTTGTAGAGCTCTCGACTGATGCAATCACCTACTCCCCATACCAGCCAAGGACCGCCCTTGACGAAGCGGCACTGCAGGAGCTGGCGCAATCGATAAAAAAGTCTGGTGTAATACAGCCAATTGTTGTCAGGAGGGTCAGGAATGGCTTTGAGCTTATTGCTGGTGAAAGAAGGCTCAGGGCAGCAAGACTGGCCGGTTTTGAGAAAATCCCCGTTGTCATAAGGGAGATATCTGACATTGATGCGGCAGAGTTCGCCCTTGTGGAGAACATACAGAGGGAAGATCTCAATCCTATAGATATAGCCAGGGCTATGAAGAGGCTCCGCGAGGAATTTGGCTACACGCAAGAGTCAATCGCAGACGGTATCAAAAAGAGCAGGCCTTATGTTGCAAACCTTCTGAGGCTCCTTGATCTTCCTGATATCGTCCAGGATGCAATACTCAAGGGGACAATATCAGAGGGCCACGGAAGAACAATTCTCCCGCTCAAGGACGAGGGGCTCATGCTGGGCATGATGCAAAGGATCATTACCAGCCAGATGTCTGTAAGGGAAACAGAAAAAGCCGTAAAAAAGATACAGGAAGAAACCCCAACAGAGAGACCCCAGCCCCGGGAAGAAGAGAAGGCTCATGAAGCAATCCTTGCAGAAACTGCACTCAGGGAAACCTTGGGAACCAAGGTGAGGGTATTAAAAGACAAGATAGAGATTGAGTATTATGGAAAAGAAGATCTTGAAAGGATATGTGAGGTCATTGCAAAATGAACGATAGACCAACGCTGATATCGGATGGCGAGAAAATAAGGGGCATCCAGAGGTTCTCTTCGAGGAACCCCAAGTTCAGGTATTTTACAATAACGCTCGCATCTGTAATCATCGTTGGCATTTTTATACTGGTGGCGCTCAACATCCCAAAAAGCGACATCTTGAAAATCAAGATAGCCTCAGAACCAAAAGGTGCCGAGGTTATACTGGATGGTATTTCAAAGGGCACAACACCACTGATCACCAGGCTAAAAAAAGGCGATGTGGAAATCGAGCTTTTGCTGGCTGGTTATGCACCACTGAAATCTGTAGCCACAATCAGTGAAAACAACCAGACCATAAACTATAAGCTTGCTAAATCCACTGGAGGAACAACCATCCTCTCATATCCAGACCAGGCGAGAATATATATTGATAATGAGTTTCTCGGCCTAACTCCCTTGCAGCTAAAGGAAGAGTTTAATGGGAAGCACGTGATAAAAGCTGTTTTGCCAGGGTTTGCAACAAAAGAGCAAGAAGTTGATTTTGACACTGATCCGAGCGTATATTTTGACCTCCAGAAGAAAAGGGTAAACCTCAAGATTGGCTCCGAACCGCAGGGCGCAGAACTGTACATCGATGAAGAGTATTATGGAAAGACCCCGTGGGAAGGCCAGATTGAAACAGGAACAAAAAAGATCAGACTGGCCATGGAAGGCCACAGAATGATAAAGAGAGAGGTCGTCATAACCGACGATTCTCAAATAAATTACTCTTTTGAGTCCAAGGACATATCGTTTGATTCCCAGGTGGACAACGACTCTGCACCTGGTGCAAAAATCTATATCTGCATCCCAAACGGGGAGACAATAAACAAAGCCGTACCGCCACTTTTTCTTGGTTCCACGCCACTGGTTGCAAGTGCAAACACAATCGGCATATATTTGACCGGCAATGAAAAGATGCCACCATATGGGCTTGTGTTCTCCAACCACCCAACATATGGCGCAACCGTTTCCTCGTTGCCAATGGATGAATCCGGATCAATACTTACAAACGACGTGATTTTAACTTTTCCGGGTTATTCTTCAATGGACATCATAGGCCAGGACCTTTCAAGTATAAGCTATCCATCTCTCATAAACGAAAAAACAAGGCGGCCTGGCACTCTTGATATGAACCCAAGATACATAGTTGTTGGGGGCTTCTTTGTAGACAGGGACAACCCGAGCAAGAAAATAAATATTGGCCAGAACATAGACAAAAGCGACATCATTGTGTCCTGGAACGAAAAATACATGGCCTGCTACCAACCGGGGCAAGTAAAACTCTTTGATCTTAAACAAGGTTCAATAATCAAGACAGTGCAGGCAAAGAGTCCAGAGTTCTCATTCACACAGGATTCAATGTACTTGATGGTGCTCTCTGGCGGACTGATGAACAGGATTTCTTGCACAACCGGGCAGATTGAAAGCTCGGCCTGCCAGAGTTTCGGTGTTCTTGTGCCGATCACAGACAACATTCTGGCTGTTTCAAACTCTGGCAAACTCTCACTGTTGTGGGACATAACCTCAATGAAGATCACAAAGTTTTCGTCAATAGGGAATGGCAGCTTCTGGGAGAAATATTTTGAACCACGCTCAATAATACAGAGATCAGTTTCAGGGAATGACAAGGTAGTTGTCCTGGGAGAAGTTTTTGGACTCAATTGCGCAATTGCTGTCAACCCAAAACCATCATTGCTGAACATCTGGATGCCTGAAGAAAACACAAGATTACCCTGATCACATTTTTGATATCCACATAGATTTCCACATGTTGATAACTTTTTTTGCAATGATTCTTCTTGCAGATTATTTTTCCTTTGATTGTTAAATTGATAGAAACCGACAATTGTCTCATAAAACCAAAGACACTTGGCAAAATGGCATGAATTTGTCCACAGGGTTTTCCACACACTGCACAAAACCAAATTGTTCTTTACCAGAGAGTATAATTTTCTATTATTAGGGCCAATGATCAAAAAGTTTCTGATTTTTACACAAATCATCGTCTTGCTTGTACTGGTTTCTGGTTGTGGAGGCATTGCCATCTGGGGCACAAAGGGTGGCATGCCCCAGAGGTGGTATTCGGCCAATGAGAGCACCGGTAGTAACATTGCCCTGGCATGGGACATTGGTTATGAAACCCTCGCACTTACGTCGCCGGTATCCGATGGCGAAAGCATATATATTGTCACAACGACCGAAAATGGCCCGGGAGTTGTTGTTCTGGATGAACACAGTGGAAAGCAGGCAATTGCCCCGGTGCTTCTTGATGAAGCTTTTACCTATGAGCTTGCCCTTGATGAAAATTATCTTTTTGTAACAAGTGGCGGCAGTCTCAAGTGTTTCTATAAAAGAGCAATGCTGGAAAACTGGGCCATGGAGTTTGATGGTGAAGAAGTGGTTTCCATGTTTGAGCATAAAGATTCACTCTATGGGGTAACAAATATTGGCACGGCATTTTGCGTACACAAGGAAACAGGCGTTTTCAAATGGAAAACCGATGTTGCAAAGGATTATGTTTTCAGGTGGGCCACACTTGGCGAGCGCGAACTGTTTGTAACAGGTGGCCCAAAAGGGTTTGACTATACCCACATTTTTGCGCTCTCATTTGTTGATGGTAATGTGCTCTGGCACCTGGAATTTGACGGACCTCCTGATTATCCGCCACAGGCATCGGCCTATACGATACTTGTCAATTCAAGGGCCAGGATGTATGCCTATGATACCAGGAGCAGGGAGAAGATCTGGTACTATTCTATAACTGGTCTTGATGGCCAGCCAAGCACACTGGGTTGCAATCCTTGTATATATGGCGATTACGTCCTTGTGCCATCAAAATCGAAAATCGCGAGAGTTGATTTGAAGACGGGCATTGAGGAATCAAAAATGATTGTTCCAAACACCCTCCAGATGAGGGGGATTGTTGCATCAAGAGATGCCCTCTTTGTTGCATTGAACGGTGATCCGATGCTCTATGTTTTTGATATGAAAACTGGCCTGCCGGCAAGGAAAATTGAAGGCAAAAGGACCATACTTGGAATGGCACTCTGCAAGGGACTTGTAATCCAGTCCCAGGAAGCGGTCACCTTACTGAAGTAAAGACAGGATCAGTGTGGCTGTTCCGGTGATTTTGCTTTTGAGTCCTGTTTCTCAAAAAAGTCTTTCGTGGGCCCGGGGAGCATGTAATAAAGCAGAAGGTCTCTGTGATTATTGATGAATGGTGGTGGATTGAAGCCATTTTCAGAAGTGAGTGGAACATCATCCACATAGTGGCCTGAGCGCTGAGAATACCTCTCGGTGCTTCCAGTCACCATCTTCAAGAACTCTTCGGATATCGGGCCTGGCCTGCCATACCTTCCCCTGACCATGTCCTTGAATTCCCTTGAGACGATCTTGTAGCGCTGCCCTGTTTGTACATTGAAGGCCGCCTGTGAGCCGACGATCTGGGATGTTGGGGTGACAAGCGGAGGGTATCCTGAATCTGCCCTTACTCTGGCAACTTCCTCGAGAATTTGAGGCAGGAGCTGGAGTTGGTTCACTTCCTTGAGCTGGTTGCGAAGATTCGAGAGCATTCCGCCAGGAACCTGTGCGTCAAGCTGGGCCTCATCCGGTTTTGGATAGCCATAGAAGGTCATCAGGTCAACAATGGTTCTCCTTGCCTCGTCGAAATCGCCTTTTCTGACCAGTTCGATTGCTTTATCGATTTTGTCTATGTCTGTCTGTGGGAGTGGGTTGGGGATTGGTTTCGGGAGGTTGTTGGCGCTGGAATCAAACTTTGCCAGGGCTTTTCTCACCTCAAAGAGCTTCTTCTGGGCCCTCTGGATCGCTTCGTGGTTGAGCCCGTGGTCGATACCGAGTCTCTCGGCCATGACTGCAACAAGCTCCACAGGCGGATGGCTCGAACCCCCAGCAAACGGACCAACTGCAACATCTATCCTGTCAGCGCCAAACATCAGACCGACAAGTGCGGTTGTTTCGCCATAGCCAACCGTTGAATGGCTGTGGACTGTCAACGGAACGGAAATCTCTTTTTTGATTGCCGGTATTATTATTGCGGCATCCCTGGGATTGAGGAGGCCAGCCATGTCTTTTATTGCGATGATGTCAGCGCCCTCTGATGCGTAGTCGGCGGCAAGCTGGACGAACTTTTCTGTGGTGTGTATCGGGGAGGTTGTATAACTTATGCAGCATTCGGCCTTTCCACCAAACGCTTTTGAAGCGATCAGCGAAATCATGACGTTTCGCCTGTCATTGAGAGCATCAAAAGCCCTCATGGTTGAAACACCAGACCTTATTGCAGCCTTGCAGAAAGCTATGACAAGGTTGTCCGGATACGGGGAATATGCAAAAAGGTTTTGACCTCTTATCAGGGCTCTTATGTTTGCCCTTCCCCTGGCCAGCTTGTAGAATTCATCAAGCCTGTTCCATGGGTTTTCGTTAAGGAATCTCAGCGGGGCATCGATTGTGGCCCCTCCCCACAACTCCAGCTCCTTGAAACCTGCGTCAAGCAGATCTGGAAAAGCTGAAAGTGCCTGTTCGGTTGTCATCCTTGTTGCAACAAGGCTCTGCTGGCCATCTCTTAGCGTGAGGTCTACAAGCTCGATTTTTCTCATATAGAATCCATCATATTGATTGGGCAGGCTAAATACAATTAGGGTTTACATAAGGCATCAAGTAAAATAATATTGCGTATAAATGAAAAAAATCCTTGCATTGATGACCATCGTATGCCTTCCTGCGTCATGTTCGGGTGGGGAAAATGGTGACAATTTGCCGTTCCTCTCGCTTTCCTGGGCCTGGAGTGACCTTGCAGAACCTCTCTCCACAACCGTGAGGGGAAATGGAAAATACGTTGCCTGCTGCGGTCTCAACGGTATTGAAGTGGCGCTTCTGAATGAAACCGATGGGGTTCCGGCCTGGCATGTAGAGCAGGACGAAAAACCAACGAATGAGACCAACTTCCCTCCAGTATTCGCAGGCCCCAGGCTAATCGTTTATTATTCTGACTCCTTAAAAGCGTTTGAGCTGGTTTCTGGATATGAGGTATGGAAGTTTCAAACTGAACAAACCAATCTTGGCCCGGCGAGCTTTTTTGAGCCATCATATGACTACAACCAGATTTATGCCGGAACTGCTTCGGGTTTTTTGTATTGCATCAATGCCGGTTCAGGGATAGGCAACTGGAAACAGAAAAGCAGGTATGAAGGTTTTGGTGAAACGGTCAACATGTATGACAAGGTCCTTGTCAGGACGCTTGGCTCAAGGATTGAAGCCTACAACAAGAGCACAGGCAAGCTCGTCTGGAAAAATGAGAGATGGGTGCTTCCCGATGGGAAATTTACAATTGACGACAAGAACCTCTATCTTGCAATGCCAGGGCCCTTTGTTTCTGCCATAAGACACAATTCCGGCGAGCTTGTGTGGACTTCGGGGAAGTTATCCAAAAGCAAGGCACCTCTAAAATTCCACCCGCTTGTTTGCCAGGGCAAAGTTGTGGTTCTGGAAGGCAAAAAGGCGATTCTTTTTGATTCTGCCACCGGCAAGGAAGAAACATCGTTTGATTTGCCAGAGGAGCCAGAAACCTTCACAACCGACGGCAGCCTGCTTTATCTAACAAAGGGTAAAACGCTGTTTTGCGTTGATTGCACCGGGAAAGTAAAGGGAACATTCGAGGAAGTGCAAGGTGACAACTTGCTCGGGGTGAGTTTTTCACAAGGACATGTAATAACTTGGAGCCCAAGAACTATTTATGGGCTTAGAAAATAAATAGTTCTCCACATACTCACAGTAGATATAAACAATTTGGAAACAAATCGTCAACAATTGTCACGCGAAGCTTATAAGCCACGTTTCTCCTGAATCAAAGGTCGTGAACTCCAGTGTCTCGTTGAATATAAAAATCGGCGGTTGTGGGTCCCTGAATTTGAGCTGGTATTCATAGGTTTTCATGTTTGGGCCCATGCTTTTGGATTCTACGGGGTAGATATAGGCAATAAATTCACCCTCATTGAAACTGGTTTTAAAGTCGTCTTTTTTAAAGAGTTTTTCTTTGCCCTTTGGGATTCTGATAAATTTCAGCCTTATTTCGTCATCGGTGAGTTTTTTTGAAAACTTGTCCATTTGAGGCCTCCTTAGAAACCATTATACATCTCTTGTCCATTTTTCAAACAGGGTTTATCATCGAAACGTGCCGTATATCAAGTCCGAGGCGATAATACTTGCCAAAAAGACCTTTGGCGATGCAGACAAGCAGCTTGTGCTTGTAACTGATTCTGATACCGTGATTGAGGCAAAAATACGTAAAGCGAAGGACACAAAAACAAGGTGGGCCTGTGTAACAGAGCCTATCTCCATTGTCGATTGCGAGCTTTATGAAAGGTCGCAGAGATTTACGATAACATCGCTGTCACTCCAAAAGTACTATTCAAGTTTTGGTACATCATTTGAAAAATCTGCCGTAAGCGAGTTTATTTCAGAAGCAGTGTGCTTTTTTGTGCCCCAGGATATGGAAGAAAGTGGCATATACGAATTGCTTCTGAACAGTTTTGAGTGCCTGGACGCATCAAAGAATCCGTTTTATTCAATGGGACTTTTTCTATCAGGTTTTTTTGCGCTTTTGGGATACCCGATCGATACCCAGTATTGCTCACTTTGCTCCGGTAGCATAGATGAGGGGGCTTTCTTTGACTATGGATCAACGTCGTTTCTATGTGATGTGTGTGCAAAACCTGGCATGCCAAGCGTCCCAGGGTTTGCGATAGAAGCGTTGCGAAGAATGCAGTATGCAGACTGGAAGAACTGGGAGATGGACGAAAAACTGGTCAAGGGTGTGTGTACGCTTCTTGCAAGGGCACTGGAAAGAAAGTTTGAAAAAAACCTTCATTCTACTTTACATGTAATCGGACTGTAGTTAGAATCCAGAGAATGGCAAGCATCCCCGTAAAACTTCTACTTGGCATCAACAAGCTGTTTCCAAAAGGACAGACACACCCTTTGGATCTCGAAAGGAAAAACAAGGGTTCATATGCGGCCTGGGAATATGATCTTGCGAAAAGGACCATCGAATATTTCCCCGCCGGTTTTGAAGTTGAGAGACTTGTTAAGGGCAAGGATATTCTTGATGACTGCTGTGGTGCTGGAGGGAAAGCCGTCTACCTCCTCGATCTTGGCGCAAAATCCGTAACCGGTGTTGATATTGGCCAGGAATTTATAGCAATGGCAAATGATTTTGCATCAATAAAGAGAGTCAGAAGCTGCAAATTTGTGGCAGGGGACGCAATGTCATTGCCTTTCCCAGACAAGTCCTTTGATCTGGTTTTTGCGTTTGACGCTTTCGAACATGTGAAAGATCCCGCTTTGATGCTTAAAGAAGCCAGAAGGGTGCTCAAACCCGGTGGAAAGGTTGTAATGTCATTCACAACCTGGGGCAGACCCGGTGGCCACCACCTTACTGATGCAATAAGGTTCCCCTTTGCACACCTGTTCTTTAGTGAAAAGACACTCCTTGATGCATACAGGACATTGGTAGATGATGAAAGATATATTTTTAGGGCCGGCTCGCTGGGCTCGAAAAAGATCGAGTACGTTAATCACATGTCTTTTAAGAAAGCGAAAAAGATAATTTCTGCCTCAGGGTTAAGGGTACTCTTGTATGAAGGGGTGCCATATCCGGGGATTTTCAAGTTCCTTGCAAAAATGGGACTTGGTGAGTATTTTTACAGAGTAGTTACTACAATACTGGAGGAGCCAGATGGACAAGAAAAGCAGAGAAATCCTTGAAAAATCAAAAAAAGTCAAATCGAAAGCTGAACTGGAGAAGATCGTAAAACAGGAAAAACAGGCAAAGGCCCAAAAAGACAAATTGCTCAGAAAGAAAATCTTCACGATTGGTGGCATTTCTCTTGCGGCAGTGGCCGTCGTCGTTTTGGTTGCAATACTCATTTCTTCATGCTCTTCAAATGGCACCACCACAAAGGAAGAAGAGAAAAAAACAAAGGCTGTTGTGGAGACAACAAAAGGGTCTTTTACAATACAGCTGGATTACGACAATGCACTTTCTGTTGTGAACAACTTTGTAAAGAATGCCGAAGCAGGGCTTTATGATAATTCCTATTTCCACGAAATCCTGCCAGGCATGAAGATACAGGGCGGATACCCTGAAACTGACAAGAGACCACAGGGTGTTGGTGCTTATGACGTTATCGAGTTTGTAAGCAACGAAGTCACTCATGCAAAATATTCTGTATGTGCTCCTGCCATGGAAGAGAAAGACAGTAAGGGGACTGTTACAAAATCTGGTTTGTCAAAAACCCAGTTCTATATGCTCCTTTCTGACCAGAAGTCTCTGGATGGCAAAGACACGGTTTTTGGCAAAATCATTGATGGTGCAAATGTTGTGGAGGAGCTGGCAAAGCTTGAGACAGTGGAGCAGGGTGAAAAGAACAAATACAATATTGATCCAACAGAGAAATCAAGGCCAAAAGATATTGAACAGGCCAAAATAATAAAGGTGAAAATAACACAATGAACGCAGAACAGTGGAGATTGCTTGGCAGACTAGAGAGCCGTTTTGAAGAAAATCAGCAGGATGTCAGCCGGGCGATTGACCTGGCCGAGTTCCTTAAAGGGCTTCCCGAAGGCAGGGGGGCCCTTTTGAATTTTCTTGCCCAGATACAGCAAAAATTCCCTGGTTCGTTTAAGATTGCCGAACTGTCATACCGTGCCTACAAAGAGATGGGAGACAAGGAAAAAGCTGAACAATTTGAAAAAATACTTTTGGACATCAAACCAGAAGACCTGCAGGACCTGAGACGCAAACTGCTTATCTTCAAAGAAAAAAACCAGCCTGACAAAGCCAGTGAAGAGATTGAAAAGTACGAGAAAGACAAAGGCCGGACAGTCGAAACACTCTGGATGGCAGGCGATCTTTACGCGACCACTGACAACCAGGAGAAACTCCTGAAAATAATAGAAGATTTGAAGATTTTAAAGGACCAGCCAAATGCTGAAATAGCCATAGCGGCTCTGACTATGGCAACAAAGGGTAACCAGAAGGAAAATTGGGAAGAAGCACAGAAACTTATAACCCAGTCCCTCAAAAAAGACCCATCCAACATGCTTGCCTACAGGGTGTTTTTCCTTGGATCGGCGAAACTTGCACCATCAGCAGAATCAATCCACAAGGTGCTTGATGCATCAATAAAGGCCAATATCACTGAACCCTTCATTTTTGTTGAAATAATGCGCCTCCACCTTGAATATACAATTCCTCTCCACAACAAGGAGATTTTTGAAAAACTCATCGTTTTGCTGTCAGAAGCAGAGAAGCCAGTAATAAATACAATACATGCTCTCTGTTGTTATTTTGACAATATTGGTCTTGCGAGAAACGTCATGAGAATGTGGCTTGATCCACAGGGTGACGGCCCCGACTTCAGCGCTTCGCTTGCGCAGATAAACAATAACCTCATATCTTCAGTGGAAAGTGGAGTTGGAATTTCACTCTCGGATGACAAGAGCAAACTTGACGAATTAAAGAAATTCTTGAAGGAAAACGCGATAAACTGTATGCAGAGATTGATAGCCCAGGTCCCGACAAACCCTGATGCCTATTACCAGATGGGCGTGTTATTGCAGGGATTCAAGGACGAGAGGGCGTACCAGTATTACATGAAGGCCCTAGAAATAAGGCCGGATCATGTTTACGCCCAGTTCCAGATCGCAAAGATAAATGATGATGAGCAAAACGACATCGAGGCCTACGAGAGATACAGAAAAATTGTGAACATGGTGGTTGTGGACCCAAGCATTGCTGTAGATGCGATGATGAGGGCTTCAGAGATAGCAATAAAATACGGATGGATAGAAGAGGCAGAAGAAATGCTTGAGAAGGCAAGGACTATTTTGCCATCTGATCCCAGGGTCGTTACAATGCTTGCAAAGATTTATCTCAAGGAAGCAAAGATAATCGGTTCTGATTATGCCCTCGAGCAAGCCATGAGATATTTCATGCAGGCCATATCCATTAACCCAAGAAATATGGAAGCCTCTTATTATCTTGGCCATGTTTTCTACATAAATCACCAGTATCTTGATGCGATCAGACAGTTCAACGACACAGCGCAAAAATTCCAGACCGTTTCAATACTTTGCGATTTCTGGATATCCAGGTCATACCACCAGCTCTACAAAAATTTGCTTTTCTCATCGGAGGATTTCCTGACTTCTGCAATAAAATACGCCGAATACCTCAGGGTAATGGGGGAGAAAGTTCCTGAAGCGCTGGAATATCTGGCCGAACTGTATGAAGAGGCAAACAGAAAAAATGAATCGCAGGCACTTTTTTCATCAATACAGGGAAGACTCAGGAAAAGAGATTTTGTGGCCCTGGATTCTGAAAATCCTGGAGAGTGCAGGGTGCTTGCAGTGTATGCCCCACAGATAGTGAGAAGTTCTGATCCTGCAAAACCACCGGAAAGGCTTTTCTCAAGAGGGTCTCTTGGAACACTTGAAGTCTCTTACATCCCAGGAGGGGGTGGGTTGCTTGTTACCGGCAACCTTGGCGAATCTTTCCAAAACAGTATTGAGGTGGCCTATGCTTTCTTCAAAAGGCACCTCGAAAGTTATGGCCTCGTGCAGAACCCCGACATGGACATACACGTTGACGTTCCTGGCTGGCTCCCGAAATATGATGGCCCTTCAGCTGGAGTTGCCCTTGCCTGCTCCATGATCTCTGCATTCACTGGCAAGAAGATACCAAAAAATGTCACCATGACTGGCGAGATATCAATGCATGGAAAAGTCATGCCAGTTGGTGGAATAAAGGAGAAGGTTGAGGCAACATACGGGAAAGGCATCGACAAGATATTTATTCCGAAAGAAAACAAATGGGATTATCTCGACATGTTGCTCAAAGACACAACCCATGAGATGGAATCTGTCGAAGCCTCTCAGGAAGAGGTAGGCAAGAACCTCCCGATAGTAATAGCTGTTGACAGGATTGAGCAAATAATTGAGAACCTTGGAATTGGTATTGATGAGTCAATGATACCCAAAGAGAGCACTCAGGAAGAACCTGAGAAATAAAAAAAGGCCCGGTCTAAACCGGGCCTTTTTGTTTTTTCGGAACTATCCAAGATTTGCTGCGAAGCTATCAATAATGTGGCGGAGTTGAGAGGCGAGTTTTGTTGCTTTTGCCGGGTTCTGCCTTACAGTTCTTACGTATCTTTCAATCTCGTCAACCAGCAGCAGGAGGTCTCTTTTTCCAAGATTGGGCTGGATCTGCTGCATCCTGGATATCTGGCCGTCAAGCCATGGAATGATGTCCTCTCCGACATTACTTTGGGCAACCTTTTTTATGCCGTCAAGCAAAAAAGCCACTTTGCCCGAGGGGCCTGTTACAACAGTTGCCTGTGGTGAAGATTGGGACGGGGCTGGTGGTTTGACTGGAATGCGGGTGGTTGGTGGGTCCATGATATTTTGTGGCTGTTGTGGAGGTGGCTGGGTAGCAGCAAAAGAGGGTGCTTTTGGTGGTTCTTCGTGTTGGGGTGGTTTTTTTACCTCGTCGTCAAATTCGCCGTGTGGCCTGAATGGGTCTATGTCCTCATTGGAGAAATCAAGCCTTGGCCTCCCTGATGGCGTTGGTGGTGGCTCAACTTTTTTTACTGGTGGCTCCACAGGGGCAGGGGTATGAGTTGCTGCTGGAGCTTGGGGTGGTTTGTACTCGACTTTTGGCGGGGCCTCCTCCACCTTTGGAGCGGCAGAAACCACAGGTTCTGGTTTTGGAGCCTCCGGTTTCTTTGTCTCCATGGCGGGTGTGGCCTGCTTTGGTGGAGGTGGTGTTTCTATTCTGGGAACTGGTTTTGGTTCGACAACTTTTGAGACAACAGTCAAAACCTGCTCCAGGTTTTGTTGAGAACCACTCGAGCTTTTAAAGATTTCGACCGATGTGCCTTTTTTAGAGAGTGTTTCAGAAAGACGTTCGGAGGCTGACTGGAGCTCCGGGTGGCCATCAACAAAATGCCCCCTCACTGAACCCGAATCCACATAGATGAACTCAGAAAAATCGCCTGACTGTATCCTTACAAGGCCATTCAGCTTCTTTTCTCCAATGGTCTCCATAAATTTGGGGAAATCAATGAAGTAAGACTCCATTGGCGAGTAGAGCTGGTTGCCTTCAAAATACCATTCAACCATTGTGCAGACATCCGCAGAGGTTTGGTATATAGACAGAACGCCTTTTCTCTCCTGAATGGCAAGCGTTGTTTTTGTAAGTGCATCCTGGCCTCTTGAAATATCTCCTGCTTCAGACGAGAACAGGGAACCGGTGACGCGCCCTTCCCTAAAGAGAATGAGTCCTGTTTTTGAATCGCTGGAAACATTAATATATCCGGAGAAATGGTCACTTCTGAGTTTTTGTGCCATTTCCTCCCAGTTGAGAAAAACCGTTGGCAAATCCTCATAAAGGGGCATTCCACGTGGTAAGTGACGCATATTACCTCCTGTTAACAAGTGAGTTTATCCTAAAATAACATTTGTACAATGTCAAGCGGTTCGCACCTGATTGAATCGGAATTTTATTATTAAATTGTGAGCTGGGGTTCTTTGAGGAGTGTTACAGTAAAAGTTGTCCCGACATCTACCTGTGAAGATATGGATATGCTCCCGCCATGCATTATGACAAATTTCTTGACTATTGATAAACCAAGACCAGTGCCCTGCACTTGTTCCTGTTTTGCATTCGGAGCCCTGTAAAATTCGGAGAAGAGTTTTGGTATTGACTCGGATGGAATCCCGATGCCGTTATCGACAATCTGAATTGTTGCTGTGTCATCATCTTCAAGAAGCCTGATTGTTACCTGACCACCACTGTGGGTGTATTTCACAGCATTGTCCACAAGATTTTCAAAAATCCTGAAAATTGCTTCTTCGATACCTTTTATGATTACATTGTCCCCGCAAGTAAACATTCTAAGCCTGACCTTTTTACTGTCAGCTTTTGGGGCGATTTCTGAAATGATCCTTGAGAGGAGCTCCTTCAGATTTATCGGCTCGAAGCTGTCCTGGGTTTTTGTTGTCTTTTCAAGCTCAAGAAGCTCCGAGACCAACCTCAGGAGTTGGGTTATCCTGTCATTTGACCTGGAAAGAAGTTGCTTCTGATTCTCTGGCACATCACCGACATATCCGTCCAGAATTATCTGCAGAACGGACTGGACAGCCGCCATGGGCGCCCTCAGTTCGTGAGTGGCCATCCTTATAAAAGCGTTCCTGGAATTGTCGAGTTTGACCATCTTGTCATAAGAGAGTGCATTTGAAATGGCAAGGCTTGCCTGGGCGGCAAGAAGACTCAAAAATTCGACATCTTCATCAGAAAATTCGTGGTAATCTGAAGTGTAGCACCTTATAATACCAATGGCCTTTTCATTGCTAAACAAAGGGATGCACAGCAGAGATCTGAGATTTTCACGCTCTGCTTCTGATTTGTAAAGAAATCTCTCGTCTTTTGCCACATCACTCACAAAAACAGGGCATTTGCATTTGATTGCCTCGGAATCAATCTCGTCATCTTTCAGGGCCACAGAGCCCCTTTGGGCGTATTCGGACGAGATGCCTTCAGCACTGGCGATATTAAGAGTCAGCCCATCTTCTGACAATAACCTTATCACCGTGGCATTTGAAAGGCCTGTTTCATTGAAGCATTTTGTTATGATCGCAAGCACGTTCGGAAGATCAAGGCCGGAGTTCATTGCTAGTGCTGATTTATACACTTGGCCAAGCCTGTCATTTTCTTTTTCAAGCGATTTGCGCAAAAAATCTGAAAGATCAAGCTGTTCCCTGAGTTGCCTGGATGCCCAGACGCCGATGGTTGTGCAGAAAAACAGGACTATTATGTAGAAAAATGCTTGGCCAATAACATAGGCCAGTGGAGATGAAGTGCCCCATAAAGAAAGAAGCCCGATAAGAAGGGAGCCAAAGCCTGCAATAAGGTATGCAGGTTTTTTTGGCAGGAAAAAACCTACAAGAATGGAATAGATTGGGAACAAAAATACGGCAGGGCTTGAGATGGAACCGGTCCAGAAACACACAAAGAAAAGGAAAATCCAGTCACAAACAACCTGAAGTATGAAAAACCTGTTTCCATCCGGGCAAAAGGACCTGAGGTAAATGAGAAAAATATTAAAAAATACAATAAGAGCTGAAATTATTAGGAGCGGGAATGGCCACAAACTGGGTAAGAAAACCCATATTGCGGCAGAAGCCATAAAAAGGGCCCCTGCCGCAATCCAGCGAAGATTTATCAGGGCATCGCTCCCTGATAGGAACTGAGAACATTCCCTTAGGTCAAACCTTTGGAATTGTTCTTTTGGCACTTTAGCCCAAGTACTGTGACACCTTTTGAAGCAGTTGCTGTGGCCTGATTGGTTTTTCGATGAAATCGTTGACTGGAAGGAACTCCTGGTCCTTCTTCGGGTCAAATTTCATCTTCTTCTCCGATGAGACAGATGTGACCATCAGGATTGGAATATTTTTGAATTTCTTGTAGACGGAGGAATCCTCATCTGATCTGATGGCCCAAGCGACATTGAAGCCTTCAGTGTCGGTGTCCATCATGACATCGAGGATGATAAGGTCAGGGGCAAACTCAAGAAGAGTCTTGAGCCCCTGTGTGCCATTGGGGGCAGAAGAAACTTTGTAGCCAACGGCCTCTAAGGCGATCCTCATCGCCTCGACCATATCGGTGTCATCATCAATAATAAGTATCTTCTTCAATTGACTACCTCCTTGGTGAAGTCGAGAATGGCGGAATAAACGTACTCAAGGATGTTCTCCATCTGGCCTGTGACCTCTTCGGAGAGTGAAGCACCGGGGGCGATTTTTTTGGGTTCGATCCCGATAAGCAGCATCGGGGGGAGACTGGAAATTACAGAACCCAGTTTTAGCACCTGCGGGAGACCAAGGTCATGGAGGGAGAACTCAGGGCCGTCAGGCATCTGGACGTTGTCGAGAGTAAAAGACCTCACAGAACCTGGAACAAGCCCCATCTTGGCGGCATCAATAATAACAACGCGGTCGGACTCCAGAATGTCAGGAAGGATATCAAAACCTGAAACCCCGCCGTCTTTCAGGACGACGCTTGGGGGAAGGGGCTGGTCCTTGAGAACATTGACAATATGGACACCAACCCCCTCGTCACCCAGAAGGGTGTTTCCGAGCCCGACCACGAGAGTATTCACTTACTCAAACCTCACATTAATAAGGTGGGTGGAGCAGGAGATGCATGGGTCGTATGCCCTGAGGAGCATCTGCAGAAGAAGGGAAACTTCCTCTTGTGATTTTCCGATGATAGTTGGAACGAGAGTTTTCATGTCTTCATTGATGTTGCGGACGTTCTGGGTTGTCGGTATGACACAGTCAGCCCACTGGCAGATTCCGTTGGAATCATACTTGTAGCTGTGGAATAGGATTCCCCTTGGGACTTCAACAGCACCGGCGCCTGTTCCTGCTTTTGGCTGGTATTTGTTGTTCTCTTCCTTGATTCCCTTTGTGAGCACCTTGTCGATCAGGTCAATGAGGTCGTATGCAACGTGCACAGCTTCGACAACCTGGGCCATTGTGATATTGTACGGGTTGTGGTTTGGGGCCTTGAGGTTCAGCTTTTCGGCGATTTTTTTGGCCTCTGGCCTCAAAAGGTTGTAGTTGTTGTTGAACCTTGCAAGGGCGCCAACCTGGTATGACGGGGCCTTGTGTTTGCAGAGTTTTGCAGTGTGCTTTGGATCAACTTCTTCATTGCAGACCTGCTGGTAATTGGACGGCCTGTATGACTGGCCAAGGGAAGAGATGATGTCGCCATCATAGAATGGATACTCTTTGTCCCCGTTGGTTGGCCCAAGGGAAATGTACTCGGTTTCCCTGTAGAGTTCTGGGACCTTGATGGTTGAGAAAAGGTCTACAGTGGCCTCAATATCTGGCAATGCCTCAATAACACGCTTCTGGATTGCTTTCAGCGCGGCCGGGTCCGGGAGTTTTGAAAAGCCGTTGATTTTGAGGGTTATGGGGTGAACGTGCCTTCCAACGATTGTCTCGCTGATATCATTGCCAAGTTTTTTGAGCTTGAGGGCGCGGACGACGACGTCTTTGTGGGACGAGGCAAGTGGGATTACCGAGCCAACACCAAGGAAATCCGGTGCGGCAAGAAAGTATGTGTGGAGAAAGTGGGACTGGATGGTTTCACCGTGAAGAACGATCTTGCGGAGATCAACGGTCTGCTCTGATGGTTCGATGGACATTGCAGCTTCGCTTGCCCTGAGAGAAGCAAGGGCATGTCCGCAGGCGCAGATACCGCAGATTCTTGTGACGATGTCCTTTATTTCATAGTGGGCCCTTCCAACGCAGGCGGCCTCAAAGAACCTTGGGGCTTCGACAACATTGAATTCGGCTTTCTCAACAACACCGTTGTTTGTCTTGCAGACGATGTCGCCATGGCCTTCGACCCTGGTCACATAATGAACATGGATGTCATGATCAGGCATGTTTTTCCTCCTTTTGGAAGGAATTGAAAATGGTCATGTATTTGCTGATGTCTTCTATTGTAAGGCCGTGTTTTTCAAGCATCTGCTTGCATGACTCGATATTGGCTTCGGAAACGAGGCCCCTGCACCCAATGCAGGGTGAGCCAAAGGTCGGCTCGATTGCATCGCAGCCGCCCCTTGTAATTGGGCCCATGCATGGAATGCCGACCGTGAGAAGGCACTCGTTTTCCCTGAGCCTGCACTCCTGGCAGACAGGATAGTCATGGTCTGGTGGTTTTTTACCAACGAGGAGTGCCTGGACTGTGCGCAGGAAATCCTTGCGGTCAATCGGACAGCCCGGGATGTAGCCATCAACCTTGATCACCGTGTCAATCGGACGGGCAAAGGTAGATTCAAAGGCGTCTTTCTTGTTGCCATAAACTATCTCTTTTGCCTTGTCAACCGGCATTGCATTCCTGATGGCGTTGATTCCAGCCATTCCTGAGCAAGCGCCGATTGCGATGACGAGTTTTGCTGCTTCCCTGATTTTTTTGAGCCTTGGCTCGTCCTGTTCCCTGGTTATGGAACCCTCGACGAATGCGATATCAAAGTTCCAGTCTGCCTCTGTCATTGCCTCGCGAAACTGGACAATGTCGACAAGGGCGAGAAGATCAAGGAGCTCGTCTTCGCAATTCAGGACCTGGAGCTGGCAGCCTTCGCAGCATGAAAAGTCAAAAAAAGCTATCCTGGGTTTGCTCATAGGGCCTCCTCAAGGTGCTTGATTTGAGTGTATGTGAAGACAGGTCCGTGCTGGCAGCAATAGAGGCCATTGATCTGGCAATGACCACATTTGCCAAGGCCGCACTTCATTCTTCTTTCAAGAGATGCAAGGATGTGGCTGTCCGGGATGCCAAGGACGCCGCATTCAAGGATGACGTACTTGTACATTACCGGCGGGCCGCAAACGAGCGCGTAGGTATTGTCAGGATTGATTTTGCCGACTTTCTTGAAGAGTGTTGTGATGACGCCCCCGTTGCCTTTCCATTCCGGAGTAGGCCTGTCAACTGTTTCAAGATAGACGACATTCGGGTTTTTGCGCCAGCCTTCAAGTTCATCCTTGAAGAGCATGTCTGACGGTGTTTTTGCGCCGTGGATTATTGTAAACTGGCCAAAATCGGAGCGATTGTGGAAAATGTAATTGATAACAGAGCGGAGCGGGGCAAGACCAATTCCACCAGCAACTATTATAATGTCGTGACCCTTGAGCTGGTCCACCGGGAAACCATAGCCAAACGGTCCCCTGATCCCGAGCTTGTCACCAGGTTTCATGGTGTGAACGACGCCGGTGACGTCTCCAACCTTGCGGATGGTTAGATGGAAATTGTTTCCATCGGTTGGGGAAGAACAAATGGATATTGGGGCTTCGCCAACACCAAAAACCGTCATTTCTACAAACTGTCCCGGGCCATGGCCAAGGCGCTTTCCATCCGGGAGCTCGACCTCAAACATTTTCTCGGTTGGCGTGAGCTCTTTCACGGACTTGATTGTTGCAATCATTGGTTCATAAAGGTTCAGGCTTTGCATTCGGCCTCCCTTTTGAATATCCTGTTGGAAATTTCAACGAGGTTGATTTCTACCGGGCAGTGAACCCAGCACCTTCCGCAACCGGTGCAGAAGGTCATTGAATGTGAGTCAACATGATATTTAAATTTCCTGTGGTAGCGGTGGCGGACTCTTGCGCCCGGCTCTTCCCTGAAGTTCTCTCCGGAGCCGACGTAGGCGAAACCTGCAAGCTGGCAACCGTCCCATTTCCTTACCCTGTCACCTTTTTTCATTGAAAGGGCGAGTTCATCAGTGACATCGAAGCAGTAGCATGTCGGGCAGACAAGGACGCACTGTCCGCAGGAAAGGCATTTTTTGCCCATGTCTTCCCAGACTGGCGCTTCCCACTGGCCTTCGAGCTCAAGCGGAAGGAGCTGGGCAGGGCCAGTGAACTTTGCCGTAAAGAGTTTCTTTTTTGCTTCAAGAAGCTCGTCCTGTTTTTTAAGGTGGGTGCTGGAGGCTGGTTTGGTCTCAATCTTTGAGATTACTTCCTTGCCTTTTTCAGTGAGAACATCCACAAGCACCTGGTCTCCTAGGTCTGTAAGGAAGATATCAAAACCATCGGTACACCTCAGGTCCATGACAGAGCTACAGTAGCAATACTGATCAGGAACGCAGTCAATACCGATTATTACGGTGTGTCCCCTTCTCTTGTTGTAGTTGTCATCCGGGTTTCCACCATTCATGATCATGTCCAGGAGTTTGATTGCCCTGATGTCGCATGGGTGGACACCAACAATTACCTGGTCTTCAAATTCGACAACCGATTCGGCTTTTGGATTTGGAGGCATATCGAATTTCATTATGCACTCTTGCTGGGGCATCAGGTACTTTTTTGGGGGGAGGATTGATCTGGTGTAGCTAAATTTTGCCTCGCCTGCATCCTTGAGCCTGTCGAATACAACGCTCTTTCCCTTGGCAACAGGGCCATAAACGGCGGGATAGAGCTTAATCAGCTCAGCGATGAAGGATTTTACATCCTTCTTCTCCATCACACGTTGTTCCATAGGGTTTTCCTTTCATGGAATTTGGCTGTGATAGTATAAACAAATGTATTGGTTATATCAATGCCAAGTGAGTAATAAGACTTTGTTAAAAAGAGAGAATAGTAATAAATACTAATAAGAGCTTTGATTATGTTTCACGTGAAACATACTGACCAAGAATTTGGATGTCTGATGGAGTAACACCATCCACCCTCATGGCCTCTCCAAGGGTTTTTGGCTTGATTGCCGCAAGACGGAGACGTGCCAGTTTTGAGAGGAACATATTTCCAGCATAATCTATGTCTTCGGGGAGTGATAATTTCTCCCATCTTTCAAGATCTCTCATTCTTGTCTGCTCTCGCTGGCAATAGGCTTCAATGGCAATATCAGTCATTGCAGAAGTAACAGCCCTTCTTGATAGTGACTTGAACATGGGGGCAACAGCAATCAGTTTTGTATAATCGAAATGAGGTCTCCTGATTAGTTGCGAGAGTTTGACGGGCTCATTTATGTCACCGATGCCAATGTCCTGGAACCAGGCCTTTGTGTCCTTGTCAGGATAGTAAACCAGACCTCCTGATTCTCTTACGAATTCTGCTTTGTCTGACTCAAGTTTTAAAAGATCAGCGGACCGTTCTGGATCAAGAAGGCCGGTCTTTTTTGCGATTGGACCAAGCCTGAAGATGGCATTATCGGCTCTCAGAGACATCCTGAATTCAACATGGGAAGGCGTTATTCTGTAAGGCTCTGTTATCCCCTTGTGTGCGAGGTCGTCAATCATTACTCCGATGTATCCGTCCATGCGTCCCAATATGAGCGGAGGGAGTGACATGGATTTGAGTGCAGCATTTGCACCGGCAACAAGCCCAAGCGCTGCTGCCTCATCATAACCAGTCGTTCCGTCAACTTGCCCCGCAAGGAAAAGGTTGTCGTAATGTTTTGTGGAAAGGTCAGGGTTCAGCTCGGTAGGGTCCACAAAATCATAATCAATGGCGTATCCGGATTTTACCATCCTGACATTTGAAAGCCCCGGAAGAGTTTTGAGCGCCTCAAGCTGGTATTGGGGTGGAATACTCATGTAGAGTCCCTGAAGATAGCACTCGTTTGTGAACCTGCTCTCTGGCTCTACAAAGAAGAGGTGTTCTGTCCGGTCGGCATACCATCTGGCCTTCTCTTCAAGTGAAGGGCAAGACCTGGGACCTGTTCTTACCATCATGCCTTTGACTGATGGCGCCATATGAACGTACTTTTTGATTACATTCATGGTATTGCTGTTTGTGTGGCCAAGCCAGCTTGGAAGCTGGTCCTTGAATATCCTTGGCTCAGAGACAAGGGCTATCGGTTCAGTGTCCCCATCCTGTCTTGCCAGCTCTGAATAGTCAATTGATTTTGCATCTATTCTGGGAGTGGTGCCGGTATTGAATCTCCTGATTGGAAGCCCAAGCTCTTTTAGCTGTTCTGAAAGCCCGTTTACTGAGGGTTGTCCCATCCTTCCGCCTGGAGTGCTTGTATCAGCGTAGTGCACTTTTCCAGACATGTATGTGCCACAGGACAGAACGACAGTTTTTGAATAGAATTTTCGTCCGTCAAGAAGGACAACGCCGACAATTTTTTCGTCTTCGATCAGGAGGCTGGATACCATCCCCTGGAAGAGGGTGAGATTTTTTGTCTCCCCTATCAATTTGGCAGCCATAAGTGAATAAAAGTGTCTATCTGCCTGTATTCTTACCGATTGTACCGATGGGCCTTTGGAACGATTAAGCAACCTTATGGATGTTGCCGATTCTTCAGAAAGAATGGCTGAGGCGCCACCAAGGGCATGCAACTCGCATAAAACCTGGGTTTTACCAGGTCCACCCATTGCGGGGTTGCATGGCATGTATGCCATCTGGTCAGTATTTATTGTCAGAAGAAGTGTCTTGGCGCCAATGCGACAGGAAGCGAGAGATGCTTCCATTCCTGCATGTCCGGCACCAACCACAATAACATCGTAGTTTTCCATTTCTCTATTATGATTGACCGCCTTGTCCTTGAAAATCAAGATGTTTTTCATAAACTCCATTCCCGGAAGGATGGCCGAGCGGTCTATGGCGCTGCACTTGAAATGCAGAGGGTGAAAGCCCGCGGGGGTTCAAATCCCCCTCCTTCCGGAGGAAAAATTGAGAAAATCCCTTGCTATTCTGGCGCTTTTTTCGCTAATGTTGGCCATATCTTGTGGTGGCCCTATTGGAACGGTCAAATCAGCCAAGGATGAATATACGATATCTTACTTCAGGGGCTGGAAACCGGTAACTGAGTTTAAACAGCCAAACACCGATAATCTTGAGGTTGTTTTTGTGAGGGAAGATCTCCCTTCGTTTATTGGCGTCAAGGTGGCCAGCCAGACAAGGCTTGATATTCAGCAGGGTCACATAAGAGAAGTTACTGCGGAATACGCGAAAGATGCTGAAAAGAAAGTCCCCGGCTACACCCTTGTTTCCCATGAGTACAAAAATGTCCCGAATGCTCTTGGCGATGAAAGACTTGAACTTGTCTTCTCGGCAATAGAGAGCGGACAGTCATATACAATTATTCAACATATTTATGCAATAATCGGCAAAGTGTTGTATGTCACAGGTACCTACCCAGAAGGCGACGAAGCGCTTGCAAACCAGATTAAAGATATAATGGAAAGCTTCGTTGTAGCGCCTAAAAAGTAATTGACAATAAGAATTTATTAAATATACTCCAAAAAGGTTAGATACACCTTTTTTATTTGAAAGGAGTAGCAATATGCGCAAGCTGTTAATTGTCGCGCTTCTTCTGAGCATATCTTTGACTGCGGTCGGCTGCGGATGCGGCGGCGAATCTGGTGGAAACGGCAACGGTGGGAAAATTGATTACGGTGACAAAAACCCGAATGAGGGAAAAATCATCAGCAGCACAAGCACTGATCCGGATGCCCTTAAACCTGCGAAGGACAAAGAGCTTGTTGGCGAAATGAAGATCCCGCCACACCCAGTTCTGATCTGGACTCTGTATGCTTTTGAAGGGCTCGAGGTTGCAGGAGAGCAGTATCAGGGCTGGACTGAAGTCCCGCTTACAAAGGAAATGTATGACAGCGGAACTTACAAGATGTTCACCTGGGACAAAAACCCGAAGGTAATATTTAAGGTCGTTGCATCAAAGGACAAGGCAGTGACGAACTCAGACCCGGCGACAATAAAGCCGCAGCTTGAGAACTACATAGCCTCGATCCAGGCCACAAAAGACAAAGATGGCGAATTCAAGCACACCCAGTCCCTTATAAAGGGCATTTGGCAGGCCTATTCCTACAAAAAAGATGGGGCTGATTATAAGGGCAAAATCCTTGCTTACTCACTTAGAGGACCAAGGATTTCTGAGACCGAATTTGGCCCAGGAACCTTCCTCAAGATCATCGGCGAAGGCCCGTCAGCAGCCTATGATGAATCAGTGAAAGACACAATGGATTATATGATCCAGCAGGTAATGATCACCCAGGTTTCTGAGTGATGATTGTTTCGAAATCTTCAAAGGCCCCGCGAAAGTGGGGCCTTTGTGTTTTATTGGCAACTTTTTTTACACTGTTTTTGATCTCCTGCTCCGGGCAGTCTGTAATCAGGTGGGGTGGGGAGAATTACTCTGTTTCTTATGACAAGAATTTTTTTGGGGTTGTTTCCGAAGCAAATGACGAATTGCAGCTCAACATACTGGATGCAAAAGATAGCCCCACAATCGAGATAATTGCTGTCCCAGGTTTCAAGCTTTCTGAAGGTATTTTGGTATCAGATCTTCTTGATCAGGCAAAGATCGAGTTTGAAGATTCATTTGAAAAAATAACCAATAATATTGCAGATAAATCGTCATCTGGTGGAGCTGAGGAGATAAGAATGACTATCACCGGCTACCCAAAAGGAAGCAAGGAACTTTCGATTGGAATGACCAGAGTTCTTATTTCAAATGATGCCATCCTTCAGGTCAGAGTGGTTGATTCTGCAGCGAAAATAGAAAAGTTTATACCACAACTTCAGGAGCTTTTTGATTCAGCCAGGGTATCTTCAGAAAAATGAGTAAAATGCCTCAAGTTTTTTGGGAATGGGCCTTTGTCCAGAGGGCGAATTTTATCAGAAAAATGATGGACAACCAAAAGATGGACGAAAGGGAAATCTATCTGGGATTTACCAGGCATACCCCAGCAATGGTGACAAATGGCCCTGCAGGATTGAATGCTTCTATAAAGGGTTTTGGGTTTGTGCCAAGACAAGAGTATATAGAAAAGGTAACTTCTGCACTCAACAGTGAAATTGAAGAGAAGGAAAGCAAGCCCTTAAAGGCCCTTTGGGACAACATATACAGCCCGGAGGCTTCAAAAAATATCGACAGAACAAGACTTATTTCCCTGGAACTTGCCAGGAAACACACCTTTGAAAATGTTTCACCTGGAAAAACACAATGTACTCTCATTTATTACCAGCCTCCAATGGTTTCATTTGAGGTGAGGGGCGAAGTTGAGCTTGCTTGTGATGATAAGATCATTGATTTTGCCAATGCTATCCATGATGTGTATCACAAGCGGCCGAAGGGCTCAAAGAAAAACCTTGCCTACACTTTTTTTATAAGAGAGGTTTTTGACAATTCTGTCTCATCTTTTGGTAAAAGGCTTGATGAAGGACTGGAAGATAACTGTTGATTCCTTGCCTCTGCCGGCATTTGTTGTTGGAAGCGAAGCCAAAATAATATCCTTCAATTCAATTTTTGCTGAAAAGATGAACTGTCCTACATGGATGAAAGTAGGAATTGCCGGCGATCTTCAAAACAAGGGTATCGCTCGCACAGAAGCCATATCTTTTGGCAAAACAACCCAGGACGTTTTTCTGGTCGAGAAAAATGAAGATGAAATGCTCTTTGTCCTTGGGGACTGGGGAACCAAGAGCGGCAACTCTGCTTCATGGTTCAAGGAAAAGAAGGATATATTTCTCATTTTGTCTGATGAATATGGCAACATATCATATCATACCGATGACCTTACCGATTCATTGATTGGGATGCGAAGGGCAATAGATAATGTTGAAAACCTCCACCTGTTTTTTGCATCGGATGATTTTGACCTCCAAAAATATAAAAAATTACTTTTGGATGGAGAAAAATTTGAAACAAAAATAACGAATGGTCCATATGCAGGCTGCAACGCAATCTTTGATGTGGTCCAGCAAAAATCCCCCCAGGGTGACAATAAAGCAAAATTCATAATTTTCTGGATTGACAGGGAAAACAGGCGCCCAAAAAAATTTGAAGAGATGTTGAAAGTCCATGAAGCATTTGATGAAATATCATCCTTTGCCTTCATGGTAATCACTGGTGATAATGTGTTTTTTGCTAATAATCAGGCAAGAGAGCTTTTTGGGCTTACAAAAAATCCTTCTGACGAGTTATTCGAATCAAATTACTGTGTCCTTCCTCCACAACTGAAAGATGCCCTTAAGAATGAACTTGAAAACACGAAAGATATTGCCTCGGGTCAGATTGAGTATAAAACAAAATTGGGCAAGATAAGACATTTCAGGGTGGTTTCCAAAGCGCTGGATTTGTTTGGAAAACCCTCAAGAGTGCTTGTTCTTCATGATGTAACAAAATTAAGCCAGATGGAACGAAGGCTTGCCAGGTATGAAAACCTGGAGAAGATTATTGGGACATTGGGATCTGAAATCTCTGGCAAAGATAGTCTGGATAAATATCTTGAAGTTACCCTTGAGTTGCTCTGCAAGCATTTTGGTTTGGCATCAGGAGTGATTTATTTTGAAGAACTTGGAGATTTCGTCCAGAAAAAGATATATGGGGAAAAAATTGAACCAATGTCTGAGATCCACAAATTTGCGATTAGAAAGGTTTTTGAAAACGGGAAGCCGCAAGTAGTAGGATCCGCTTTTACAACAAGTGATAATGTTTATTATTTATTGCCAATTCTTAGCCCAGATGGTGCAACAGGTGTGTTTTCTTTCAAGTCACAGACGCTTGATGAAAATATTATCAATCAATTTGACACGATAATGCCTATAGTGGTTTCGGGCATCGAACTTTGCAGGATGAAGGCAAGAGAGTCCCAATACATAGAAGAGCTTGAAAGGCTAAGCTCTTTCAGGTCGGATATCCTTGAGTCTGTCAATCACGAGATGAAAACACCTCTTACCTCGATTTTGGGATATGCAGAATTGATACTTTCTGGGATAATAAAGGGCAGCGAACAGACGATGAATGCTGCGAATTCGATTTATGCTGCGGGCAAGCAATTGGAAACACTTTTAGGGGAGCTTTCAAAGCTTTCCTATAATACGATTGTGGTGCCAGAAATGGTTGTGGCAGAACTAAACACAAAAGATGTTCTCAGGATGGTCTCCAATCTCATGCTTCCAATATTTGAGGCGGCAATACTATCTTTTAGGGCAAATATTCCAGAAGACCTTCCAAGGGTCAAAGCTGATCCCACAAAGCTTAAAGAAATCCTCCTAAACATGCTTTCGAATGCTGCAAAATATACAGAATCTGGTGGAGAAATAACCCTCTCAGCGTCTGTTATTGGCGGGAATTTTATCAGGATAGAAGTAAAAGACACAGGTATCGGTATTTCAAGTGAGAAAAAACGCTTCATATTCAAAAAATATTACAGGCAGGCAAATGAAAAGACAGGTAAAGGGCTTGGCCTTTACCTGTCTAAAATATACGCTGAAGCGATGGGTGGGAAGATCTATTTTGAATCTGAAGGGAGAGGCAAGGGAGCTGCCTTCTACTTGTTACTCCCGTCAATAAATTCAAATCCCAAATAATTCCTGAGAGCATCTGGCACCCTGATTCTTCCATCTTTTTCCTGATAATTCTCCATAATGGCTGCCATTGTACGCCCTATTGCCAACCCCGAGCCGTTTAGTGTGTGGACAAATTTTGTTCCTTCGCCTTGCCCTTCCTTAAACCTTATCTGAGCCCTTCTTGCCTGGAAATCGGTGCAGTTGCTGCAAGATGAAACTTCCACATAGGCATTGTAGCTTGGCATCCAGACTTCCAGGTCGTAGGATTTTGCTGCCGAGAAACCGGACATGTCTCCGGTGCACATGAGGCTCAGCCTGTATGGAAGGCCAAGTCCTTCGAGTACGGCACCTGCAGAATCAATCAAGTGCTGGAGTTCTTTGCTGGATTCCTCCGGTTTGCAGAACGTCACCATCTCCACCTTTTCGAATTGGTGTACCCGTATCAGGCCCCTGGTGTCCCTTCCTGCTGCGCCAGCCTCTTTTCTGAAGCAGAGTGCAAAACCGGTGTATCTTATTGGAAGATCTGATGCCTTGAGAATTTCTCCCTGGTGCATGTTTACAAGAGTTATTTCGTTGGTGGAGATGAGGTACATGTCTTCACCCTCAATCTTATACATGTCCTGGGCAAATTTTGGTAATTGACCAGTGCCAAGGCAAGTCTTGTCTAGAACAAGGACTGGTGCAAAAATTTCTTTAAAGCCATGTTCCTTCGTGTGCATGTCTATCATATAAGATATTAACGCACGCTGGAGCGCGGCCAGTTTTCCCTTGAAAACATTGAATCTTGCACCAGAGAGTTTCGCCGCCCTTGTGTTATCCAGAACATCTAGCGTATCTCCCAGGTCCCAGTGGCCTTTTGGCTCAAACTCAAAAACCCTTGGCTGCCCAACTGTTTTTACGTGGATATTTTCGGCGTCTGATTTTCCGTATGGCACGTCCTCTTCTGGGATATTTGGCACCGTGAGGGCAATCGAGTCAAGTTCTGATTTTATCTGGTCGAGCTCCTGGTCAATTGCGGCAATCCTTTCACCCATTTGTTTTGTTTTGGCCATGAGCTCGGACGCATCCTCGCCCTTTGATTTGAGGAGGCCAACCTGTTTTGATTGCTCGTTTCTCAACCTTTTGAGCTCATCACTTTCCTGGACCAGTTTTTTTCTCTTCTGGTCAAGTGTTGCCATCTCGTCCACAATTGCTGTTTGAAGGCCTCTTGATTCCAGGGCTTTTTTTAGTCTGTCCGGATCGGAAACTGCAAGTTTTATATCGATCATTTTTTCTCACACTCCGGGCCGAGATGTTAACACTATAAATATGTATGTCAACTATCTAGTATACATATTTGTATAGTTTATAAATATTGCGGGCCATATTTTTTCATGATGACATTTATTTACCCATAATAACGTGTGATTTTAGGTTTATACCAAAGAGTTCAAAACAAAACCCAAACCTTTTTTACCGATCTTTAGCGCTTTTGATCCATGGCATGGGAATTGCACATAGTGAAGGTGGCAGTGCTTAACTAGCATTGCGAATTTTGTTTATTTGATATTGATCCCAGGGCCTGTGCAGCTAATGGCAGGTTGTTTTTGGGATCGTTGGGTTTTATGGATTCATAATTTGTGTCATGGGCTCATAGTGTTGAGCTAAAAAGAGGCTTAGTGTGGACAGAGCATTATGCTTGTGTGCCGCACAAGTGTGGTGTCGGTTGTTACCGCCACCAACCACCTCGAAAGGAGAAAGGGTTGATGAAGAGAGTAGTTACCTTGATCGTTGTGGCATTGATGTTTGCATCCCTTGGAACCTATTTTGGGACTGCAAGAGCCGAAGAGAAGGACCTTTCCACCGGCAGAAATGCTGTTTATATTGCACAAAGGTGGGCTCCTGTCGGCTACAACTGGAGCGCAAACAAGCTCTATGAAGACAGGACAAGGAACTTCGAAATCGGCGGAACATACACCGGCTGGGGTCGTGAAGACTATAGAATGCCGGCCTGCACCGACAATCCGGTGAACGGAGCCGTAAGGACCCACGACAACAATCTGGAAGGCCCGCTCTACAACATCCCGGCAACAGCCGCTACGGACGTTGAGCCGCGCTTCTGGTGCGAGTTCTACCTGATCGTTGACCCGGATGGACCAAAGTCCCAGGAATATGAGCATTGGTTTGCAATGATTGATTCTGGCGGAAACCTTTGGTTTGACCCGGACGGCTACTTCAATGACAGCCGCTATTATGCTTATGCTGATCCACTTGATATCCACTACAATCAGGACGACTCATCCCTCTTTGACAGCTGCCAGAGAAACCCGAATGCCCTAGTCGACCCAACTACCGCAAATAATACCCAGGGACCGTACCCCCTTCTCCCAACAAATGAGAATGGCGATCTTAATCCTGGTTATGTTGATAACTATCGTGTCACCCCATTTGTTACCGGAACTGTTCAGAATCCAGTCCAGCTTCCGCCATCGGAAAGACTTACCGGTATGGGTTCCACTCCTATGTACTTCATGGAACCAAAAACCAATAGAGTGTTCCGTATTGGTTGGGTAGACATGGTTGACTTCCCGCTCATATATCGCTCTGCTGATGCAAATAACCCACGCAACCGTCAGCTCAGCTGGACTGATACCACTGCCATGACGGTAGTTGGAAACACCCATAGGGAAGATGTCGCACTCACTCAGGCGTCATTCTGGAACATTGGACAGAACGAGTTCTGGGGACACCGCTATGACGATTGGGACATCAACCACAATCTTTACCGTTTCCGCGATGCTGCCGGTGGAGACGTCGGGCCGAATGGTCCATTCTGGGTCAACAACAGTGATGCCAATACAGGCAGAAGAGACCAGAATGGCTATGCCTGGCTTGATGATCCAATCTGGGACTACGGCGAAGAATGGCACACCGACAACGTTGGCTTTACAGCTATCCCACAGAATGATCCGAACCAGAATAATCCTGCAAGATATCAAACATACCAGCCTGGTGAGTGGATCTACAGGGGTGGTTATAACAGATCCATATATGTCAGGACTGCTGCAAACCGTAACTTTGTCATAGGGTACGACCCACTTATCCAAGTCGAGGATCAGGGTGAGGGTGATGAGAGACTTACACCAGTTTCTGTCCATGTAAATCTTGTTACTTATAACTATGCTCCATCAACTTGTCCGCGTGACAGAGGCCAATTCTCAGGAACTGGTCAGTTTGGAGTCTGGGATCCTGGCGATGACTATGATATTGGACAAATGGATAGGACCAGTGCTACAACTGGCAGTCCGGATCCAACCAATGCTCCAAGGCCAGCATCCCCGTTCAGGCTCTCCATTGCCAACATTGGTGTTCCAGACCCAGGTGTTTCACCAACGCAAGGTGACGAGCTTCATGCAGACAACATAAACAACCATACATTAGGCGACATAAGACTGTATGATCCATACGAGCACGTTTACCAAAAAGGTTACACCGATACCACAACAACCAGGGTTCCCAACACTCTTCCAAGGGTACAGATCGGTGACAACCGTCTTACTAATGTAAATAGCAATTCCCATCCATGGGCACTCCAGAATTATGTTAGTGATCAGCCAAATAGACTTGGTGGCCTTTGGGTTGGAGACGTTCTGATTCTTTCCGAAGTTCTCACTGCTGTTTGCAATGACAATGATTTCTATAATCTTTCAGTCGAATCAGATCTTTGGGAAGGTGTTATACCATCCACAACCACAGCAGTCCTCAGATCACAGCTTGGTGAGATAACCGAGAGAGGCCAAACTATCAACAAGAGCACAGTTCTTGGCCCAACCGGCACAGCTTTTGCAGTCCCAGCTACAACATTCATGGATTGCTATCCAAGATCAAGACAATATCTCGGTGTTGAAATTTTCAACGACAACGGGAAAGACAATAACCTTGGAGCCCAGCACTATTCTGATATCGTTGGAACTCCACCAGCTTCTGATCTCCTCTATCCAAACAACATGTCAGATGACTATCGTCCTGGCAAAACTTGTGAGGTATTCCTTGGGGCACAGGATCCAAACCCGAACCTCTTCTCCAAGCCATGGTTCCTTGGTAGCACAAGTGATTACTATCAAAGAGGACTGATTACAAAGGATATTGGAAGAATCCTTACCAGGTTTGACAACCTTGCAGTCCCGGTCCGTTTCCTTGACACCCAGCCGGGTGGAGCAGGAACAACAAGACTATTTGGTTGTGGCAAGGGAATATATCTTGACGTAAACAATGATTATGAAATAGGTATTGGCGACAAACGTCTTGCTGATATAACAATCAACAGGAATGCCGGGATTATTACCTATAAAGCAGGTTCTTATGTTAATGCCGGCGATGTTGATGTAAACGCTTTCGCAGGCGCAAACAATGACCTTAATGACTTCAGAGCCATTCTTACCAATGGCCAGTATCATTGGCCAATGTTCTATGATGAATACATAATTGACCCGGAAAATTCGACAAGACTCCTCCCACCAAATGGCACCTACGACCCGGGCGAAATAATCTATGATACCAACATGCCATTCAACGGCCTTATTGATCAGGGTGTTGTTCAGCCAGGCTTCCAGAGAATGACAGCAGGCTGGATTGGCGATACATGGTATGATTGTGGATCAATCGTTCCTCCATTTGATTTCTATCTCTACACATCAGTTCCATATGGTGTTACCTCAGGACTCAACTGTGATTCAAGATATATGGACTGGGAAGTCATTCCTGGAGACATCAAGCTTGATGTCCAGATCGACAAAGAGCTGATGGTTGAGCAGACCTCTGACATCACAGTTTCTGTTAACCCGCCGCCAAGAGAAGGCCACTGGGTTGACAAGGGCGATCACAGATTATGGATTCCAGACGAGGCCGTTTATGTGCTCGTTCGTGATCCAGGTGGAATAGCTGGTGGCATGTCAGACACCAATATCAATGCGCAGTACAGGGTGCTTACACCAAAGTCCCCGAAAGTTACTTTCACAATGACTCCTTACAGGGGTTCTTGCCATCCAGAAAACTTCAAGCTTGGAAGACCACAGCAAGATGCACTCAAGGTAAGAATTCAGGCCTTCAAGGCCAACCCGGAAATTGGTCTCTTTGCAAATCGTACACTTATGGCAGATCTCATGATTGTGCCACCAGACCAGCACCCAGGATATCAGAGCCCAATCACCCAAAACTTCTTCCGTCAGGACACCATGCACTTCTATCGTGACCTTTTCTGGACAGGCGACTGGAAGAGAATGATGAACATGATTGGCAGCCACGGTGGCAACCACTGGGGCAAGAGGTTCCCGCGTTCAGGCAAGAAGTCACCAGGACTTTATCTGACAGATGCTGACAACAAGGGATTTGATCTTGCTCCTGCGCCGCCGCTCCCAATGACTCTTTCAGAGTCTTATGATTGCTATGGCGAGAAACACTTTGAGGTCCTTCCGGAACAACTCAAGGTTGATGCAAACGTTGCCTGTATTACCACTCTGGATCAGCGCTTCCCGAATATTATGCTTACCCTTTCAGATATCGATAATCCAAACGATGTTAATGATCCATATGGTGTTAATATTTCAGTTCCAAAAACTGACAGCCCGCTCATCGCCGTTTACAATGGCCATGGTGGCGGAGTCAACTGGCTTGCGGTTGCCGAGCTTGCAAACCCGGCAGTCCAGGGTGAAAAAATCATTATCCAGGCCAACATCGACGGAACTTATGAATATTGGTACTGGTACGAACCAGCCAACACCGATCCAAATCTTGGTCCACAGGTACCAAACGCCATTGATGCGAACGACGTCATCATTGGTCAGGAATGGACGACATTCCCGATCCAGTGCACTGATAAGGTAAAACGCACAGGCGTCAAGGTTGATGACAGGGCATCGTGGGATGATGCAGATTGCTCTTCAGCCACCAATATAGCCTGCAGGGTCAACATGCCAGAAGGCATGAAACCAATCGGCGACATAACTGGCCAGTGGGGCAACCCGCTAGGTTCAGACCATTATGGAATTATTGACGGAGCATTTGCCTGGATCGTTCAGTATGGTGTTCCAACTTATGTTACTCCATACGGTGAGCTTACCCCGTCTGATCCAGGTGGAGAATGTCTTGCGGTTATTCATCCAAAAGATGGATCAACTCATCTCAATATCCATGTTTATCTGACCAACGCAATCTTTGACTACAACTCAACAATAGCCCACCCGGTCACTGGAAGCCCATATTTCAGGACTGATGTTCCAACTGGAATCAACCAGAACAACCCGGGTTATATAAACCTTGGTGAAGCAGTAAACGGAATCGATTACGCCGGTACCCTTGATCTTAAGGTTTACCCGCCAGACCCATATGTAAACTTCGCAGAGTGGCTCATTGTTGATAAAGCACTCATGTATTCAAACGTTAACTATACTGTTGCCTCATCTACCAATCCGGCACTTTCACAGCTTCCACCACCAGCACCACAGATTCAGCCACCATATTGGCCAATTCTGCGCACTTCACATGGTGGATTCAGGGTATATCCTGGTGGACAAACACATACCGGAAGGGTAAGGGGCCAGAACTTCAACCAGAATGGTGGAGCTTTTGGATGGAACGCATATCCGGCAATCTGGAGTGAAGAAGGCAAGAAGAATGCAAAATCCGAGATGTTCTACAAGCTTGGAACTGAATTCTTCCCACTCACAGATTACGGTCTATACTTCATTCTTAAAGATGGCGAAGGCAACCACCTCTCATTCAAATCTCCAACCCTCGACCGTACTATCAAGAGGATCGAAATTGTTGGACCATTTGCACGTCCAAAAGTTGTCGATGTAACAACAAACAGAGTTGTGAACTGGTACGCATACAACGGACTCCAGAATGTTCCGATACAGTATGACTACTCAGGAAAGATCGTAATTGACGAAACCAACTGGTCATACTTCGAGCATATACCAGGTGGAAATTACATGAACTGGTCTGCTCTTAGCGATGTTGATTATGGCTCAAACGAAAACATTCGCATCAAGAGAACAGGCAAGCTCAACTATTGCTCCCTGGATAACGTTTTCGTGATTGACGAACTTATCCCGTGGAACTCTGGAAAGATATTCATCTACGTCACCCTTGCAGATGGCACCTTCAAGATGTACCAAGATTGCTGCACTGCACCGCCGGTTGACGGAATTGATGTTAGGGCCCTTGATCTCAAGCAGACCGAAGGCGACGAGAATTATGAACCAATTGACCATATTACACTTGATTCTGGCAGAAACATGATCCAGAAGCTCTCCTTCACACTGAAGGAATATGAGCCGATGCAAGTCGAGCAGCTTTGCAATGATGCAGTCATGTATATCTGGCAGGACAGGGGCGTAAAAGATCTCCGTGACACCAAGAGCAACCTTGTAGTCGGTGCAGGCGATGGTTGGGTAACCAACCCACCAACTTCTTCAAGAGCCGAGAATTATCACACCCAGTACATTCCAGACAACGATGTCAACGGCGACAACAAGATCAAGTTCAACGATTATGAAACTGAAATTTGCGGAACTTACGACATGGTAACAAATACCTGGATGGGCGGTATCATTGATGCTCGTACTTTCCAGCGCAATACCGGCAGATATGATTTCGAACTCTCCCAGGCAACCGGTGCAAATATCGATACAGTAGGTCTTGATTTTGGTGGAGAAAATGGAGTTGCTGACCCACAAGACCACATCATCTCGGACAACGAAACACTGCCAGTCTATATCACTGCCTACAAGTATGGCGATGACAACAACGACAGATCGTTTGGGCCATGGTGGGATTTTGATGCCTACTACTCCCAGTACGATGCATCTGTTGGCCAGTACACAAGGACACGTTATAGCCACGAAGTTTATCTTGCAGCCCAGGTTGCATTGCCAGTTGAGCCATACGATGACCTTATCGTAACCTATACACCAAACCCGCTCACAGCTGGTATAACCCCAGAGCTTGTTGATGTTAACTCGCCACTTACATTCGTTGTTAAGAATGAAAAAGGCGACCCAGTCAACCTGCTTGATGGAATTATCGACCAGTGGGGCAAGAAAGATGTTGATCCAAAAGTTGGCTGGAATTACCTCTTTAAAGATCCGCACCCAGACAACACTTATTATTATGGAAGAAATTCAATCCTCCCACAGTATTACTTCCTCAGAACAGACCTCCACAACTATGATGGAACAGATGTCAACAACCGTGAACTCTACTCATCAAGAGGAAGAGACTCATCCTACGACTGCAAAGAAACAATTCTCGAAGCATTTGAACCAATAACACCAGACTTCTCCAATGCAAAATCTGGTCTCTACATCTTCAGGGGCTTCTGCGCCAACGACAACAACATCTGGATGAAGGACGAAGATCACCCAGACAGAGATCAGTGGGAAAAAGAGCACTTGGTCAGGGTCTATATCTACACACCAGACCGCAAGCACAGAGGTTCTGTTGATGTTAAGGTTGTCAATCCACATGCCGAATATTCGGTTGTCAACATGGAAGATCCACAGCTCAGGGCTTTCACAGTCCCGGGAGAGCCGGACTTCATAATGACCGCAGCTGACAATCGCATTTATAAAGTAACAGTAACAATCAGCAACGCCCAGGGCCAGCTGGTCAAGGGTGTAACGAAGGGCGTCTCGGTCTGCGGCGGTGGCGTAAAGAATACCGCAAGGTTCACACCATTCACCACAAGACCACAGTCCTTTGATTTCCGCAACCAGACATGCGACTATGTTCCATGCTCACAGGTCACCTACCCGCACTTTGGTTATGATTTCGTCGCTGATGGCAACATCACATGGCAAGATCAGGAACTCTACAAAGCTGGTGGATTTACACTCAGGCCAATTAACAACAAGTGCTGGGATCGCCAGGGTGTTGGCGAAGTCTTCTACAACACAACAAATGAATACTTCAGGGACGACAAGACCTGGAGAGTTATCAACGAAGGTACAGCCGGACAGCGTGTTGAAGTACTCAACCTGCTCCTTCCACCACCAGCTTTTGGATGGGGTCTCGGTGCCATCTACAACTGGCCATATTGGGGCGGTTTCCTCTTCACAGATATCGATCGCAACGGCTCGCTTGATTACCACGATGCACTTGGTCTTGATGTGAACGCTCAGACTTCATTCTACCTCTGGGCCGAAGACCTGTTCTATGTTGGCGGACTTGTTGGAGACAACGTCTATTGCAATACCCAGGTCAAAGCAGACCTTGTAGGCTACCCACCATATTCTGACAAGACAAACCCAAGGTACATGGTCAAGAGGTTTAGGCATGGAGTAACCAACGACACAGTGTTCTTCATGGACTGGGAAGCAATTCCGGACAAGGTTGCCCAGGTTTCATACCCGAGAATCGAGCTCTTCTACGCAGAGAATGGCAACGAAGTCTCCAAGGATCTCCTCAACGTCGACAACTACGATATGGTTTACAACTACGACAACCACTTCATTGCAAGGGTTTACCCGGCATTCAAGGAAGACCTCCCGCTCAAGGATGACGGAAGGGTCTACGTCTCCGGCAACCAGGCACAGCAGTGGATATATGGACAGACCAAAAAGTCAGAAGTTGATGACATGGCAACCGAAACCACGTTCCACTACACTCCAACCGGAACCGGCCAGTCAACAACTTTCATCTCCTATCTGGCAAAGAACAAGTGGTATTTTGCAGATCCATACCAGCTTGACAATCCAGAGTGGTATTCACTCAAGAAGATCTATCATCTTGATGTTGGCAAGGGACTTGAAGTCATGATCGCTTCTGACAACCTAGCCCCGAATGCTGCTTCAGAACTCACGATTTACGTCAAGGAACTTGGCACCGAAGCTGTTGTTCCAGAAGCAACCGTTTATGTTGAAGGCCCAGGAATACAGCAGACCTCGCTCACCACAAACGCAAAGGGCGAAGTCAGGGTAAAAGTTACTCCGAAATCACAGGGCAAGATTGTTGTCACTGCAGAGCGCGATGAATACATTGCTGGCTCCGCATGGGTCATGATCGGTAAAGACACCATCCCGCCAGTGCTGGATGTTGATCCGATCGCACCATATGGAAACAAGACTTCCATTGATGTAACTGGAAAAACAGAGCCAGGCGTCAAGCTGACTGTTAATGGAACTTCCGCCAGGGTTGATGATTCCGGCAAGTTCACAGTCAAAATAACACTCAAGGAAGGCGTAAATCCAATTGTAGTCGAGGCAATTGATGCTGCTGGAAACAGAAGCATGAGGATACTCTCAACAATAGTCGACATCACACCACCAGCCTTCATCATCAATGGTGAGGTTGATGGAAAGATCCTTGTTGCAAAAGACCAGACAACGATTAAGCTCTCAGGAAGAGTTGATCCAGGCTCCAAGGTCACGGTCAATGGCGCACCGGCAAAGGTCGTCTATGACATCTGGGAAGTCGAAATAACAATGGATGCAAACCTTCCAGAACTGCCACTTTCCTTCCAGTTCATCGATGTTGCCGACAATCAGACAACACACGAAGTGAAGCTTGTAAGACAACCGTAAGAATCATTAAACCGTATATAAAAAAGGCCACCCAAAAGGGTGGCCTTTTTTGTTTTTGTTGGGGGGAGGAAAACAAAATGAGGATATTTTTAGAATTTATTGTTGGCTTTGTTTGAGAAAACTTATCAACTCGGTGAGTATGGCTCCTGGGTCTACACCTTTTTCCTGACACAACTCATCCAGCGTTCCCCAGAAAGCTTCCCCGCAGACGTAGCATACGAGCCCTCTTCTGGCAAAGAAACTTGAAGATGAAGGATAGATCTCGAGTATCTTTTCTATTTTTGTGTCAAGTGTTATTTCCATGCATGAATTATGGTTTATCCCCGTATTTTGTGCAAGTGTTGACCTCGCTTGTTTGTAAACATACAATCCTTTTATAAGAGGTGAGAACCATGAGATTAATGATCGATAGGTTGATTTTTTCTCTTTTTGGTGGCGCACTTGGCGGGTTGACTTACACATGGGTGCTTCGCCAGTATGTTGTGGGAGAGCAAACTGGGTTCATCGTAATGGATGTTGTTTGGGCCTTTATCGCGTGTGTTGTCGGGGGTGTGCTCTTTTATCTGGTTTGGCCAGAAATAGTTGCTTTTTTCAGGATGCTTTCAAAAATATTCCAGAAAATAATGAAAAGATTGGCCATTACAGATTTGATGATCCTCATCTTCGCACTTTTTGTGACAGTTGTGGTTTATATATTCCTGGAACCAATTTACAGGTTCGCCCTTGAGCCAAAACTGTATATTCTTGTCACATTCCTGACGACACCAATACTTTTCATAATCATCTGGATGCTGGGCATCGGGAAGAGAGAGTCCATAATAGAATCTACAAGACAACTCTTTGGCTCTTCCATATCCCAACCCTGTTCAAACCAGCATATTCTGGATTCATCATGCCTTATAGACGGCAGGATAGCAGAATTGATGATGACAACAACACTGAACGGGCGTTTTGCTGTGCCAAGCTTTGTGCTGTTTGACCTGCAAAGGATCTCTGATTCGCAGGACCCGATACTATCACACAGGGGCAAGAGGGGAATGATGACCCTTGAGAAATTGCAGGAAATCATGGGGCCAAAGCTGGAAGTGATGCACACTTCAAACAGAGGCAGACAAATTGATCTCCTGCTCAAAATGTCCAGGGATGGCTATCTCATAATCAGCTGCGACATGGAACTGACACTTGACCTCAGGCGGCAGGGCGCAACAGTTGTAAACCTCAATGAGGCAGCATCAGCTCTCAAAACTATGATTGTTCCTGGCGAAGAGACAATGATAGCGGTCATAAAGGAAGGAAAAGAGCAGGGACAGGGTGTTGGCTTCCTGGATGACGGAACGATGGTTGTCATTGAAGATGGGAAAAAGGTCATTGGCCAAACAGTGAGAATAATTTGCACATCTCTTCTTCAGAACCCACAGGGCAGGATTGTTTTTGGCAAGATAGTAACACGATGAAAATATCGTGTATTATTGCAGCTGGTGGGTCATCAACCAGATTTGGTTCGGACAAGCTTGAAGTGGACCTGGGTGGCAAACCGGTCCTTGCCTGGTCCGTTGCTGCAATGGCAAATCATCCAGACATTTCAGAGGTTGTAGTTGCGTGCTCCGACCCAGAGAAGTCAAAAAAGCTTGTCTATGGTCACGTACCCTCAAACGTAAAATTTGTCATGGGAGGGGATTGCAGGGAAGAATCCGTAAAAAAGGCATTTGAGGTAATCGGGGATTGTAATGTGATTTTGATACATGATGCGGCAAGGCCATTTATAAACCAGGAAATGATAGACAAAACGATAGGCCGGGCAAAAGAAGCTGCTTGTGTGATACCTGTGATATCACTGATTGGCGCACTAAAAACCATAAAAGGCGAGTTTCTCGAAAAGAGCATTGGTGGTGTCTACCATATTGCACAAACGCCGCAGCTTGTCTGGAAAAAACCCCTGGAGTTTGTTTTCGACAGATACAAAAACAGACTCGCCGAGTTTCCCGACGAGTCTGCAATGATTTCGGAATATGGGCTGACTGTGGCGACCGTTCATGGATCAGCTTTCAACCTGAAAATTACCAGCCCGGAAGACATCAAGATAGCAAATTGCTATCTTTCGGTTTTTAAATCTCCTCGAGCACAAAAAGTGGAGAACCGGCGCCGACTTCCTGACCGCTAGTATAGTACATGTCAACAACCCTGCCTTTTTTGTCAGTCACTATTTCGTTCATTACCTTCATGGCTTCGACAATGCAGAGGGTGTCTCCCGGATTTACGATCTGGCCGAGAGTCACAAATGCGTCTGCGCCCGGAGCTGGCGAGGCATAATAGGTGCCAGAGAGTGGAGATTCAACGGCGAAAGTGTTTCCACCAGATGAGGCCGGCTTTTTTTCTTCTGCCATTTTTTGCTGTGGAATTGAGATTGGTTCAAATCTTTCCTCAAAATGCTCGTGGCCGCAACCCTCAAGTTCAAAAGCTACATTGATGTCTTCGTCTTCATAGCTGAGCTGTGCAACACCAAGCTCTTTTGCAAGAATAACCAGCTGTTTTATAGATTCAATTCTATCTTTATCAACCATTATTTTTCCTCCAGAAGTATAGCTGAAAGGCAGGCAATGCCTTCCTTGTTCCCCAGGGGGCCAAGGCCTTTAGGGGTGGTGAATTTTAATGATATTCTATTTTGGGGGGTTTGCAAAACCCTTGCAATATTGGCGCGCATCTGTTCTCTTTTGTCAGAAAGTTTTGGGTATTGTGCAATTATTGTACAGTCCAGATTTGAAACGGTCATCCGGTTTTCACCAATCAAAGGCGTTAGCCTGGCAAGCAGGGAGAGGCTTTCCACACCCATAACATCTGGTGTGCCGACGCCAAAGTATGAGCCGATATCGCCAAGGTTCAGTGCGCCGAGGACAGCGTCGATGACCGAATGGCAAAGAACGTCTGCATCACTGTCTCCATCAAGGCCAAATTCACAAGGAACAATGACCCCTCCGATCACAAGAGGTCTTCCTGATTTTGTGTTGTGGACATCAAATCCAAGCCCGATCCTCATACAGTCTTTGACTCGCAATGCCTACTTTACGTTACCTTGCCACCTGGTGTAAACTCTTTTCAGGGTGGAGTGTCTATCCAAAGTGAAGGAGGCAGTGAAAAATGCAAGACATTGATGATGTCCTTGAGGATGTTGAGAACCACAGGATGTCGCCGGAGGAGGGCGCAAGAAGGGTAAGGGAATTAAAAATGAGAAAACATTGGTCAGGTGGATTATTTTTTGGTATATATCTTGTTTTGCAGGGACTTGCCGTGCTTTTTTACCAGCTTGGCTATTTTCCGGGAACAGGCTCATGGTGGAACATTGTATGGCCAGTGATCCTTTTTACTGGCGGATTAAAAATGATTTTTTCAAAAGGGAGACGTGGTGGATTTTCGCTGATGGGCACTGTGCTGTGCTCTATTGGCATAGCCAGAATGATTGTCAATGCTGAAATAATAACGCTTGGCCAGTGGTGGTCATGGTTCTGGCCGATAGCACTTATAGTGGCCGGAATTGATATTCTGTATCATTCGCTGACTGGGACTATCAGAGAGGACTTCATCCATTATGGCGAATTCTGAGGTCGAAAAAATACTTTTTGAGCTCTCGCAGGGCACCATCACCAGGGAACAGGCAAAACGGGCAATTTTGGGGCTGGAAAAGTGCCCAAAACGAAACAGGATGATACGTGTCGCCATCAAAGACCGGAACGGCAAAAACATAAACCTCAAGGTCCCGTTCTCGATGGTGGAAACGATCTACCCCTGGATAAAGTTTGAAGTAAGCGGAGTGAATGTCAGGGAGGCCCTCGAAGAGGCAATCCTGGACGAAAACTTTGTGGGCGAGGTTGTAAACATCGAAGGCGACTTTGGGGAGACCTGCACGATCAGGATAATATAAGTTTGACTTGACACCGACAGGGCAAATCCGGATAATTTTGCCCTGTCAGGAGAGTTGGCTGAGCGGTCGAAAGCACCCGCCTGGAGAGCGGGTAACTGGGTCAAACTGGTTCGGGGGTTCGAATCCCTCACTCTCCGCCAGTTGGAAAATTGATAATTGATGGGAATAAATCTTACTTATTGCTATTTTTGGGCATTTAAGCATATAGCATATTATGCTACAATTACTTTTTGACATTTTGGATATATTTTTTGGAACATTGTTGTATACTTGACAAGCTTCCATGTCTTGCTACTTTACAGCCACAAGCCTGAATAGTTTTAATCAATTTGCAAAAGAGGGGGGATTATGAGCGACAACAATAAAAATATAGAGGAAACCGGGTGTTGCCCGAGATTTGATCCCACACCTTGGGACAACAAGGAGTTCGACTGGAAGAATAAAAAATCATAAAAGACAAGGTCTTCACGATGTTTTATGCGCCTGTCAATTTTGGTTCTGTAATTCGCCGGATAACTAAAAAAGTTGATGATGCCAAAGGGCAGATGCCTGACTGGTTGTGCCTCTCCGACCACACTTCAAAATGGAACATGGACCTGTATCTGGCCGTGGACAGGGAAATCCCTGGAGCTGAAAATATTACCCTGAGCGGAAAGTATCTGAGCAGGGTATATGAGGGTGATTTCAAGGACACGGGAAAGTGGTGCAAAGATTTTGAGGATTACGTCAAAGGCAAAGGGCAGGAAGTCAAAAAATGGTATATGTGGTATACAACCTGCCCCAAATGCGCCAAGGTGTATGGCAAAAATTATGTGGTCATTGTGGGGAAAATAGTCTGACAGAGACAATTTATTGCTGAAAAAACCATAAAATTTTAAAAACCGGTGTAATTCCAGAAACAGCACCGAGTGCGATGTATGGAATTGAAGGAAACAGAACCGTTAGAAAAAATTGTTGGATTAACCAGCACAAATTTGAGAAGGTAATTAGAAATGAATAATAAATACAGATATCACCATTTGGGAATTCCGACAACAATTCCTGTTGATGGAGAAAAATATCTACCAGATTATAAAATATATCACTGCGGCTACGAAGACAGTGAATTTGGAATTGAATGGATGAGATACGAAAGCGATTGCAAACTGCCGGAAATAGTAAAAACAATACCTCATGTGGCGTTCGAGGTCGATAATATATTTGATGCGATAAAAGGCAGGAAAGTTATCATTGAACCTAACAGCCCGTCAGATGGTGTTATTGTGGCTTTTATTGAAGAAAACGGAGCGCCAATAGAACTCATTCAAACAAAGAAATAGTTTGCTTGGTTTGTCATAAAACACAAAAAATGATTACAGAGCGAAACTGGGAACCTATGAAGAATGGAACGAAGAAAACTGGATTTTTCTAATATACGTTTCTTTATGGTTTCATGGGAACAACCATTATTCTGTTTCCAATGCTCACAAATAATTCTTATCTGTCCATGACCCTTTTAAGGAATTTCAATCTAAGCTCAACCTGGTGTATCTGTTCATTTATCGAATTGCTTGAGTGTCCTTCGTCATACCAGTATGCTTCGATGTCCTTGCCAAGTTTTCTTCCTTTTTCAATAAACAGCTCTATTTGTCGTCGTGGACATCTTGTATCGTTTTTGCCAGCAATTATTTGCAATGGCGCATTCAAATGTTCGATATATGTTATTGGTGAACTCTGTCTGTATAGCTCTGGCTTGTCATAAAGAGAACCACCGAATAAGCAATTATCAAATATTTTGAGAGATCCATTTTCGTCTTCGTAGGCAGTGGCGAAATCAGCAATCGGAACACGAGCAAGTCCTGCTTTCCACAAATCGGGTCTTTTTACCAAACCCCATAATGTCAGATAACCACCGTATGAACCCCCCATAAGGAATATCTGGTGTGGGCTGGAAATACCCTGTTCGATTAGCCATGACCTGGCAGCCACCATATCTTCTAGTTCAAGTTCTCCAACTCTGCCAATGATCGATTTTTGAAAATCATGACCAAAAGATGATGAACCATGATAGTTAATTGTCAGTTTTGCAAAACCATGGTCAAGAAACACGTCAGATTCATAGTAACTATATGCACAGCTAGGGCCTCCAGGTAGCTCGATAATTGTTGGGAATGGTCCCTTCCCATCAGGAATTCTAAGCCATCCTTGAACTTTGTCTCCTCTGGCACCTATAAACCTTATGTCTCTAGCACAGCTCGCAGGTATTGACTCTGGAAGATCCAGCAAAACCTTTTTGAATCTTCCAGTATTCAAATCATAGCTCAATATGCGTGATTTATGCTGTGAGGATGAGTTTAATAATAACACCTCGTCTTCCAATATATAGGAATAGCTTGAGACACCATCGAGGCTATCAAGTGAAAGAAAAGAATCATCCTCCAGTTTATATACAATATGACCATCTCTGGCCTGTGAACTTGCCTGAATGAGGAGCTTCTTTCCGTCTTTGGAAACATCCACGACTCGAATCTCTGAGTCTATGTTTGCAAATATTTCTTTTAGTGCATCATTTTCATAATCCCATAAATAGAATTTCTTATGATCTCCATCTTCTGTTGAAACAACCAACTTGCTGCTGCAAGGAATAGACAAATGAGCGTATGCTGATGTTTCGCAATCAAATTTGAGATATTTGTACTCGTTTCCAGTATCTGTACTCAATATGAGCAACTTTGTTTCATCATCTCCATTGTTTTTAGGTGAAGTTATTGCTACAAAACTCCCGTCTCTTGATATTTTTACTCGGCCAAGATCACCTTTTGTCTTGAACAAGACCTTCCTGTCAACAAGCCCCCCTTTATTGTCAAAAAATAATCCATAAAGGATGGTTTCATCATCAAAATAAGCTGGAAATACACATCTTTTCGAATCATCAGAGAACTCGATTCTATAGGCATAATAATCCGGCAATTCAGGGGTTAGATCCTCAATTTCACCACCATTTGTTGACATTCTGTATCTATGGCCATGTTGGTTACCTTTGATATCTTTATGGAAATGCAGGAAGAGACCATCGGGGCTTAAAATGCTATAATAATCTTTATCTAGGTTTTGTATTGCGTTTAGATGACCAGTTTTCATGTTTAATAAATATGTTCGTACGACACCATCTATGTTGGCCTCAATTACAGCAACAGAACTGTTGTTCCTGGCAACATGAAATCTGATTATCTTAGGCGCTGTTGCACGCTTTTTCCATAGTGCATTTTCTTCAAGAAACAGTTTCATGTACCTCCTGCTACATGTATAATACTGAGATAGAAAACAAATAGCTACTGAATCTTTGCAGATACTTATTCTTCCGGCAATTTTGCAATATTGGGATTTGGAAAGGCAATGAAAAATGAAGGGTTTGTTTTTGCATGGCGTAAACTGTACATCCAGTATCTGGTCGCAGGTGCGGGAATATCTTGCCGGCATTGACGCTGACTATGTGGAATACCCTCATGCGGTTACTGCTGTTGCAAACTGTGTTTCGGACGTTACAAATTGGGTTTTTGGCGAGTTTGGGAGCAGCCATTATGATTTTGTGGTTGGCCACAGCATGGGCGGCATTATCGCACTGGAGCTTGTGGCAAGATTCAATCTGGAGTTTCGCCAGATAATACTTGTTGATTGCAGTCTCAAGCCTGCAAACAGGTTTTATCGCAATCTGATGACAGAAAAACACATGGAAGAATATGGTGGCACAGTCATGCAAATGATTCAGGAAGAGACACCATATTATCAAGATGGCCTGAAGCAGTCACTGAAAGAAGGATTTGACTATACGCAATATCTCAAGGCATTGAATCAGAATGTCTATGCGATCTATGGAGACCGGGGGCAGAAAAACTATCCAGGCAGAGTCGATGATTTGTGCCTTGATGAGGAAACATTGGGAAAGATCAAATTGTTGTTTGTTGAAAATTCATGCCATTTGCCAATGATAGAGAACCCGTCAGCGCTGGCAGGCATGATTTCCGATATTGTCCATGGCAGGCTGGTTTTGGAATAAAGGAGATAAAATGAGGATCAGTTTTGAAGAAAATGAAAAAGATGTGATATTCCTGATAGGCGATTTTGATGGGAAGTATGTTCCAGTTTTCAAATCATGCTTTTGGCAGGAGGAGAATGGCTCATATTTCAAAAGTTTCCCAAAGGACTCAAAATATATTGACAACGCAAAGGAAAATTTCAGACTCCACGCAAAAGAGATGTTTGATCAGCTTGGCTATTTTTCAGAATGCAAATGGGAAGAAGCATTATACGATTTTGCGCTCAGAATGAAGGAAAACATGATTGACTGGTGGCTCACAGGCAGCTGTGCCGCGTGCATAAGGGGGATTATACTAAAACCACATGATGTCGATGCCATGTTCTCTTCAAAAGATGTGGATCGTATTGCCGATTTATTTCCGGACAAAATCATTCATCCCATTCTCGACACAAACGGTCGACACAAACGGCTGGGTTACCAGGGATTTTGGTGTTCTGTTCTGGCACGCAAGAATTGATCTTGCATCTGACCCTGTTGCCGAACTGGACAATCCGGAGCCGATCGATTGTGGCCCGTATGCAAGGGAGCATCTGGAAACCATAAGATGGCGTGGCCTGGATATCAAGGTGCCACCAATTGAGTTGACACTGGCTGCCAACAAGAGAAGAAAGAGGTTTGAAAGAGTAAAACTTATTGAGGAGTTTTTGAGATCCAAAAAGTAATTTCCATTCAGCTTGACATCGTCTGCCGGCGACTGTAATTTGTTGCCAAAGGAGCCACAATGGAAGAAAACATTTTGAGAGAAAAGCTTTCCAGGAGGGGTTTTGATGAAAACAGGACTGGGCAGGCGCTTGAAACAATCGCCGGTTTTGAGGAGTATCTCAAAACAGCAGCTTTAGACCCTTCTGACAAAAATACCCTGGTTGATTATTGTTCAGGGCTGATCAGAGAAAATAAAAACAACTGGTACAATATCTTTGCCCTTGCGGTTTATGGCAAGTCGATCGGGTGCGAAAAACTGACAATCAATGCACTTGAGTTGCTAGATGGTTCAGAGGCGTTGTGGAACTTGAGAGACAGGCTGGACGAGAAGTTTGGTGAAACTGTGGCTTCCAAATATTATAAAGGCGTCAGGTTTCCTGAGCTTGGTGAGCCAAATGATGTCAGACCTGAGGCAATGGGAGCTATCATTGGAAGGGTGGAATCGGACCTTGGCCAGAAAAAAACAGCGTCCCTGATTGGCGGGTGCCTCAGAAACATAAAAGATTCTTGGTATGAAGAGGATGTGAAGCTGTTTGAGGAGTGTGGGAAGAACATTGACAAATTCATCAAGACAAGGGGAGACCGGTTTCTTTCCGAGCTTGAAACGCTCAAAAATGAGGGGAATCTCTATTTCACCCAGCCAATAACCGATGAGGTCATAGAATTTGTAAGGTCAAATCCTGAAATCCATTATGGCGTGCGTGACGGAAACATTTTCTATGACACAAAAATTCCTCATCAGGCCGCAAAAATGCTCTCAGAAAGTGACCCGGTCAAAAGACGCTATCACTATTGCCATTGCCCTTGGGTCAAAGAATCGCTTGCCAACGGGAAATCACCTGTTCCACCGGTGTTTTGCAATTGCAGCGCAGGTTTCCACAAGAGGATGTGGGAAGTTATTCTTGGAAAACCCGTCAAATGCGAGGTTCTCGAATCAGTCCTGAAGGGTGATGACAGGTGCAGGTTCAAAATTGATCTGGGCTGAGCCTTTTTTTTCCGGCATCCATTTTTGATTGAAGCAAAATTATATAAAGCCTGTTGTTTTTTCCGTTGTCTTTGAAAAAGCCTCTCCCCCAAGACCATTTGTTTTTGTTGCCACAAAAAAGGAAAAATCAACAAATGTCTTGTTCTGGAGGTGTTGCGCCCCGTGCCCGAAAGGGCTAATAATTGGGGTGAGGCAAAAATATGCAAAACAGCGAGAAGCCAAAAAATATTGATGAATACATCTCCAGTTTTCCGGATGAGACCCGTCTTCTGCTTGAGAAAATGCGGGAAGTGATAAAAAGTGCGGCACCGGAAGCCAAAGAAGTGATAAGTTACCAGATGCCTGCGTTCAAGCTGGACAGTGTTCTGGTCTATTTTGCGGCCCACAAAAACCATATCGGTTTTTATCCGACATCCTCGCCAATTGTTGTTTTCAAAAAAGAACTCTTGCCTTACAAGCAATCAAAAGGAGCAATCCAGTTCCCTTTTGACAGGCCAATACCATTTGACATCGTGAAGAAAATTGTGGAGTTCAGGGTAGAAGAGGACAGGCAGGAGGCTAAAAGCAAGAAACAGTCTGAGCCCAAGACACAAAAAAGAAGTACCACAGCTTCTTCTGCCAGCAAGACGCCATCCGCATTTCCTGTTGAAAAGGAGTATGCCCGCTGCATTGAAACCTTGACGAAAGCCGGCATTATTGGGCCTCTCCCAAAATCGGGAAGCACTGGTGTGACAGGCATTGACGTGAAAGAGTATCCTGTCCCGGCACTTGGGCAGGTCCTGGGGTTTTTCTCCGGCAACAGGGAGCTGGTGGAAAAGAAATTCTCACAGGGTTTTGACAGGCTGGAGCTTGTCCCGATGGCGGCCCCGGTTCTTTTTCTTGCCGACCTGATGAAAGCGGCAATCCTCAGGCACCTGGCGGAGAGAAAGATTTTCCGGACCAGAAGAAACCCCTCTGACCCTCCCGTGCCAGTCCGTGTCAACAAGGAAAAACACGTCTGGATTTGGGAGACCCTGAAAGAAGTCCTGGACACTGACGGGCTTGTCTATTTTCCGGAGGAGTATTCGGTCAGCCACCGCGGACAGACCAAACTGGAGGTCGTTGCCAACAGGCGGATTTGTGCTGTTCCTGGCTGGTCCATTGGGCTCTCGGAGAGCTTGCCTATAATGCCCGGCCAGGGCGAGGGCAAGGTCATGGCCGGAAGAAAACAGCTTGAGACAGGATTTTCACCGAATGAATATAGGAGCATCCTGCAGGGTCGGGCCTATCAGGGTGAAACTGGAAACACGCTTGAGGATTTTATCGTGAGGTTCATCTCCCGCCTCGAGGAGACCGGCGAGGTGAGCAACGACATTATTGACGAAAATGCCCTGTGGTGCCTTGCGCAGTATGTAAAAATCCCCTATGCGGACTGCGTGCCGGTCGGGCGCTGGCACCGCACCCTCGGGCGCGCACGCCTGGACATGCACCGGTCAAACAACAAGCTTTGCACAAAAAACTGTGGCGGCGCCACCGTGGTGAGGCTGGTAGGCATCATGATTTGATATTAATTTGTGATTCTCGATAATTTTATAGGAGAGAATAATATATGAATAAAATCAAGTTAATCTGGAAGTTTTTGGTCGAATGGCTAATAAAGCCTATTATAACCTTTTTTGTTCCTTTCATATTCTTATCGCTTATTCCAATAATACCATCTAGCATAATTAAAGGAGATCCTATTAAAGGAATAATTTCTATACCTTTGTGGGTTTGGATTGCAATTGTTATTTTGAGTATTATTCCTCTATCTGTATATTGGAGGATAGATAGAATTCAAAACAAGAATAGAAGTTTTGGTGCCGTAACATATCGACATAATAGAATATCAGATTGTTACTACTATAACTATGAAGATAGCGTATGGGCGTATTATATAGAGAGTTTTTTAGATTACTCAACAAGGTTAGTACCTGAAAGTAATCCTTATTGCAAAAAATGTGGTACAAAACTGAAGCAATCAAGAGAATTATTCTGGGGTGGCTATATTTGGAGTTGTGTTGAATGTGGTCGTAAGACAAAGAGACGCTTCACATTTAAAGAAGCAGAAGAGAATCTGGAGCGTATTTTGAATGGAATTGATTTACCTGAAACCGAAATATCTAATGAAGAATGATTTTTTGGAAGATCTATAGAAAATAAACAAAATCGTAAGAGTGTTTTCTAAGATTTTGGAAATGATCTAAGGATTTGCATTAAGCAATGATTTGACTAAATATATGGGTAATCGGGTGTTGCGAAAGGCAGGGTGATCGGATGGAAAAGAAATCCATAAAAGCCTTGGTTATTTTCGATACAACTTTTGGGAACACGAAAACAATCGCAGAGGCGATTGCGAAGGAGCTCGGGAGCGGTGCAAAGGCGATGCAGGCCTCCAGCGTCAGCGCCTCCGAATTGAAGGGGCTGGATTTGCTTGTTGCCGGCAGCCCGATCATTGGCTGGAAACCTTCCGAGAAGATGGAGGCTTTCCTTAATGGCCTGGCCAAAGAGCAACTGAAAGGCACAAAAGCAGTGGCTTTCGACACGAGAGTAAAGATCTTTATTCATGGGGACGCTGGCAGAAAGATCTCGGAAAAGCTCGAGGCGGCCGGTGCTGAAGTTATTTCCAAGCCGCAGATGTATTATGTCAAAGGCAGAGAAGGCCCGCTTTTTGATGGCGAGATCGAAAAATCTGTCGAATGGGCAAAATCGATAAAAGACCAGCTAGAGAAAAAATAATTTTGATCCAATGAACAGAGAAACTGCTAAACTGGCTGGAAGATCGTTGCTGTATTTTGTTTTATTCCTTGTGGTCATGGGCCTGGCAATCTTTTTGCCGGCGTGGTCGCTTGCCTACTGGGAAGGCTGGGTCTATATTTCCATCTATTTTGTCCTTGTCCTGCTTGTCACGCTCTACCTGCTGAAAAATGACCCTGAACTGCTAAAACGAAGACTCCACAGGGGGCCATTTTCCGAGAAAGAAAAAAGCCAGCAGATAATCCAGTCGTTTTCGACATTGATTTTCACCGGAGTAATTTTGTTCCCGGGATTTGACCACCGTTATGGTTTTTCCATGGCCCCATGGTATGTTCCTGCAATTGGCAATCTGCTTCTGGTTGTTGCCTACGTTATCGTTTTCATTGTCTTCAAAACAAACACCTACACATCAGCCGTTATTGAGGTTGCAAAAAATCAGAAGGTCATTTCCACAGGTCCTTATGCTGTTGTCCGCCACCCTTTGTATTCTGGCGCGCTACTCGTGATTATTGCCACACCGCTTGCACTTGGCTCCTACTGGGCTTTGCTTTTTGTAATCCCGATCATTCTTGTGGTTGCTTGGAGAGCAGTGGAGGAGGAGAAATTTTTGTCCAAAAACCTGCCTGGCTACACGGAATATTGCCAGAAAACCCGGTACAGATTTGTTCCGTATGTCTGGTAGGATTTAGAAAAAAAATCAAACCTTCTGGCACTTCGGGCAAAAATACGAAGTGGACCCAGCAATTGCGGCTTTTTCTATTGGTGTGCCACAATTCGGGCATGGTGCACCAAGCGTTTCTTTGTTCAGAATCGGGACGTAGTTGCCTGGCTTGTCAAAGAGGTCGCTCTCTGCCAATCTGCCGTGTTTTGAAGTGGCCTCCTCCATGACCGATTTGCATGCCTTGAAAAGGGCTGTTCGCTCTTCTGCTGCCAACAGACTGGCTTTTCTCTTCGGATGGATCTCCGACAGGAAGAGCACATCTTGAAGATAGCCGTTTCCAATACCTGCAACGCTGTGCTGGCCTGTGAAAAATTCTTTTATGGTTTTCTTGTGTGCATCCAGGAGGGCAGACAGGGCTTCGGGTGTGAATTCTTTTTTATCCAGCGGATTGAGCCCCAGTTTTCCAGGGTAAGCATGTGTTGCCAGTTCCTGTTCGTCAACGATCTTGAAGAAACCCCAGCCAACGATGGTGTAATATAGATTTGAGCCATTTTCAAAACTGATCCCGACGCTCCACTTGCCGGCCGGTTTGCCACCATCCTTGAAGTAAAGGATTTTGCCAGCAGTTTCCATGGTGGATAGCAGGTAATGATTGTTGTCAGTTTCGATGAATATCCATTTTCCCTTGCTGTAGGCTTTTGTGAGTTTGTGTCCTTTAAGTATTTTTCCGCTTTCGGAACTTGTTTTATTTGTAAAACCCTGCCTCTCCAGCGAGTCTGTGTTCATATACTCCACAGAACTGACTTTATGGATGGTTTTTGACAGGATATCGTTTATCTGCCCCGATATGACAATTGCTTCCGGCATTTCAAATGGCATTTGTTCCTCCTTTCCGAAAATCATAACCCGAATAATATTTCGGGCAACTCCCGGGGTTTCGTTATTTTTGTGCAATGATAAACCTTCTAATTTATCTTCTGGCCAGATATCATAATAATTGAACCGAAACGCTTTTTGGAACGTATGGATTTTTAGATACAAACTTTTTTCTATCATCTGCTGCCTGGGAGGTTTTGGTGAAGAAACTGATTGCTCTGGGTTGTGCTCTTGTCATTGCGCTGGGTTTTTACTGGAAAGCTTCAGGTGGAGGATGCAGCTGGCCATGCTATGGTGGCAACAGCAGGCACAATTTCTATTCCGATTGCGGCCCGCAGGGGAACAATCTGGGGCTTTTCTGGAAGTTCGAGACAAAAGCGCCAGTTCTTTGTTCTGCCTCTTATGATGGCGATAGCATATACATTCCATCCACAGACCACAGGCTGTATTGCCTTGATCCTGAGACGGGTGGAGAGAAGTGGAAATTTGAAACCGAGTCGGAGATGAGGTCCCAGCCTTATGCCACCGGCAAGATGGTTTATTTTGGCTCGCAAGACCACAATATGTATTGTTTGAACGCATCAAATGGAGACAAACTCTGGAGTTTCAAGGCAAGAGGCGGCATTATTTCAAGCCCGACAGTATACGGGACAAATTGCTATTTTGGCTGTCTTGGCAGGTATCTGTATTGTGTCAGCGCAAGCTTGGGCGAACTCAAATGGAAGTTTGAAACCAAGGATGGCATTATTTCAAGTCCGCTAGTTTTTTTGAACAAGGTTTATTTTGGGTCAAAAGACCACTCCCTTTATGCCGTCGATTCCGAGACGGGCAAGCTGTTCTGGTCATTCAAGACTGATGGCAGCATCTATTCTTCAGTTGCTGCCCAAAACAACAAGATATATTTTGGCAGTGATGACGGCAACATTTATTGCCTGGAATCTGAAACTGGCCAGCTCCTTGCGCAATTTCAAACCGGTGCCACCGTCAGGACCTCTCCGGCGCTCATGGGCGACTACCTTTATGTTGGTTCTGGCGACAACATTTTTTGCCTAGACAAAAATACAATGGAAGAGATCTGGCGCTATACCGAGCCAAAAATGCAGGTCACGACATGCACTCTTGTTAGTTCCAAGGTTTATGTTGGTGTGGGCAGTACAATCTGCTGCCTCGACTCAGAGACTGGTGAAAAACTCTCAGTCTTCCAGGCAAAAGGTTCCATGTGCCAGGCAAGCATTGCCACAGACAGAGTACTTGTCGGCTCTCTGGACGGGAACCTTTATTGTCTAGGCGATATTAGCCCTGAGATTGAAATAAAACCAGAAAACATAAACTTTGGCGAGATGTCCAAAGGTGAGCAAAAATCGATTTCATTGACCATAAAAAATAAAACAGAGAAGGACCAGACGGTTATACTGACTATCAATAAACCCTGGCTCAAGATTGATAATACCGCTGTTTCGCTAGCTCCTGATGAAGAAAAAACAATTACCGCCTCCATTGACTGGGAGAAAATCACAGATGTTGGCATGCAGAGGGCATCGATAAAGCTTGTCTGGGGTTCAAGCCAGAGCATAGTGCTTGCGAAGGCTTATGTTCTTTATGAGCTAGATTCTGAATTCAAAGGCTGTGGTTGGGGAAACAGCAAGGCAAATGCGCAAAGAACTGGTTCAACAGGTGCAGAGTGCGGCCCTTTGACTGACTCTGTGGCAAAAATCTGGTCAACAGGTTTTGGCCAGCCTTTTGGAAATTCCCCTTGTGTTGTGGGTGATTGGATAATAGCTGGCCCCACATGGGGAAAAACAGTCTCCTGCTTGTTGATCGAGAATGGCTCGGTGGCGTGGAACACTGAATTGGACAAATATATTACTTCATCACCGTCTGCAACAATGGATTATACAATAATTGGCGCCCAGGAAATGCTTTATTGCATGGATACCGAGTCTGGAAAAAAATTGTGGGAGTTCCAGACTGGAGCGGACATCCTCTCCAATCCCATGATCATTGATGACAGAGTGTTTTTCGGTTCAAAGGACAATTTTGTATATTGCCTTGCTGTCAATACAGGCAAGCTCCTGTGGAAATCAGACGAACTTTCACCGATTGTGACTTCTGGGACCATTTGTATGAACAGGATATGCTTTGGTGGAAGCGACGGGAAACTCTACTGTCTTGCAACAGAATCAGGCAGCATTCTCTGGACATTCACAGCCAAGGGAGAGATTGCAACCGCAGCATATGAAGCCAACAAGCTCTTTTTTGCCACAAGAGAAAAGATGGTTTACTGTATAGAGGTAACAACTGGCAAAAGGGTATGGGTTTATGAGGCAAAGAGCCAGATACAATCTTCCCCCTCGATCTCCGAAGGCCAGGTTTATTTTGGCTCCAATGATGGCTCCGTGACCTGCCTTGCCCAGTCAGATGGCAAGAAGAAGTGGGAGTTTGTCACTGGGAATTATGTCACTGCTTCACCATCAATCTATGGGAAAAAGGTCATTGTTCCTTCACAAGACAAAAATATATATTGTCTTGATTCACTCACTGGTGAGAAGATTTGGTCTTTCAAATGCCAGGATTCGATAAAATCTGAAGCTGTCATTTATAAGGGCAATATCATCTTTGGTTCTTATGACAAGCAGATTTATTGCCTTTCCGATACCAAGGAAACTCTGACAATTGAGCCAAAGAAAGTTGATTTTGGCTCGGTCCAGTCTTATGACCTCTATGGCTCCCCGGATCCCATCATGCTTGAGGTTGGCAATACCTCCGGGGAAGAGATGATTGTAGAACTTTCCACAGCCTCAACGTGGTTTGTGCTGTCAAACAAAACACTTGTCATTGCCCCAAAGAGCAAATATATCGTAAAAATTGGCCTCTCAACAGATGGCATTACAGACCAGGGAAACTATTGGGGACAGATAAAACTGAAATCTGGAAATTATGAAGACCAGATTGATGTCAGGGCTTACATCTCGGGAGAAGATCAGGGTGAAGAAGCTTCGGGTTGTGAGTGGATTTGTTTCAAGAGAAACCCGGGCAGAACAGGTTTTGAATTTGACGGATGTGCTCCTGCGGCAACAGAACTTGTAAAAATATTCTCTGTAAAGATGAGGGACATGGTGGAGTCTTCTCCAGCAACCTATGACGGCAGGCTCTTTGTTGGCTGTATGGATGGCAACCTCTACTGCTATGATGCAGAGAATGGCAAGGAGATATGGAATTTCGAAACTGGAGGGCCGATCTATTCCTCACCGGCGATATTTGAAAAAAGGATTTATTTTGGCTCCAATGATTCAAACGTGTACTGTGTCGATTGGGAAGATGGCTCATTGCTGTGGAAATTTGAAGGACCATCTGGTTTTCAGTCGTCTCCGGTGATAACGGGTGATTTTGACAACAAACCAAGAGTATATATTGGTTGCAATGATGGGTACATGTACTGTCTCGATGCCAAGACGGGCGAGAGGATTTGGAGCTATAAAACCGCTGGTGCTGTCAGTTCTTCTCCGGCCATTTCTTTTACAAAAACATCAGGCAAGCTTTCAAAGCTGGACAGGGTCATTTTTGGCTCCATGGACGGCAAGATTTATTGTCTTGATGCCATTTCTGGTACCAAATACTGGACATATGATTGCAAGGCCCCGGTAAAATCAACTCCCTGCATCAAAGATGACAGGGTTTATGTTGGCTGCCATAATGGGATGTTCTATTGTTTAAACACAGCAACAGGCTACAGCATGTGGACATACAAAACTGGCGTTGTGAACTCGCCTTCATTTTTTGGAGGGAACATTTACTGTGCAACATCCGATTCTCTCCTCATATGTCTTGAGGGGAAAACTGGCAAAAACCTTTGGTCATACCGAGCCAGTGGCGGTTTTATGACTTCACCCGTGGTTTGTGGTGGAAAAGTCTACCTTGGCACTTTGGACAAAAAAGCAATTTGCATTGATGCCGGTTCCCCTGAGAAGATATGGTCAGCGGTACTTCCGGAGGAGGTGATTTCCTCCCCGATAATTTCCATGGGAAGGCTTTATATCATCTCAGAAGATGGGACATTGTTCTGTTTCTCTGAAACAACCAGGGAAGTTTCCATAGAACCTGACAATGCCGATTTTGGGCTCGTGGAAGAGGGCAGAGAACCCATAATGCCAATAACGCTGACCAACAGGATTGCAAAGAAGATTACTGTTTCCATCACAAAAGAAGGTGACTTTTTCTCAGTGAAACCTGCGACCTTTGAGATGAAGAGTGGCGAAAAGGTGAATTTTAATATTTCAATTGATCCACAAAAGGTCCAGAAGGGCCCGAACAATGGGCTTGTGAAGATTGCGTGGAACGACAGAGTTGTTGTGCTTCCGGTAACGATTATGATTAAGTGATACAAGCCGGACTTTTTTGGTTATAATTACCAAAAAAGGAGGCATTATGGAAAAGCTTGAAGTAGTTCACAAGAGGCTTTTTGATGCAGCCTACTATGCTGCTGAGGCCATAAAAAAGGCAATTGATCTAAATGTTTTGCCAAAAAACCTGAGAGAAGAAATGTCGCAGGCCCTGAATGACCTTGATGTTGCCATGGAATCATCTAAAAAACATTTTGTGGATCCTGGCTGTTAAAAAACATACAGGCAAAATACATCCCTCTAGCGTATAGTGGAGTATAAATGAAAAAATTAACTGCAAGGGCGCTTGCGCTTTTGGTTGTCATGTCGTCTGTTTTTGTTTCTGGCCCTGGCGTTGCTGCCAGCTGTGATTGCACGAGGTTCAAATTCGACCTTGGCAATAACGGGGTCTTCCCTTCTGAGTGTGCCCCAGAAAACAATGACCTTGTAAAGCGCTGGTCATATACAACGGGAGGTTCTGTTACCTGTGCACCACTTGTTGTCTCCGGCAAAGTTTATGTGGCCTCGTGGAACAACAAAATGTACTGCCTGGATGCAGAAAAAGGAACTCTTTCCTGGTCAGCAAGGATAGGCGGGGTCCTTAACGGGATATGCTATGACTTGGACAGGGTTTATGCCTCCTGCACTGATAAAAAGGTCTACTGCCTTGATGCAAAAACTGGCAAACAGCTCTGGGTTTTTGCAATGTCATCTGCAAGCATCTCCAATCCATTGGTTTACTTGGGCAAACTCTATACGGCCTGCGGCAAAACAAATGACAAGACAAACAATGGTGATAACTACGTTTACTGCCTGGATGCCAAAACAGGAAAAGTTGTCTGGAGAGTAAAAAACCAGGTGGGTTTTGAGGCTTCCCCAGCGATCGCCGGCGGGAAAGTTGTCATAGGGTCAAACGACAATTACATGTATTGTTTTGATGCGGCAAGCGGGAAACAGCTCTGGAAGTCTGCAAGGGTAGGCAGTGAATTTGATGCCCCGGCATCAATATCAGCCGTTTCTGGCAAGATATACGCTGGAAACTGGGATAAAAAGCTATATTGCCTGGATTTGAAAACTGGCAAAACTCTCTGGACCTACCTTGCTGGAGGGCCGATACTTACTGCACCAACAATTGCCGAGGGCAAAATCTATTTCGGCAGTGATGATGGCAACCTCTACTGTGTTGATGGATCATCAAAAAAGCTCTCCTGGAAGTACAAAACAGGCGGTAAAATCAACAATTCATCACCCGTGTATTGTGCAGGGAAAATATATTTTGGCTCCTACGACAACAAGTTTTATTGCCTTGATGCAAAAACCGGCAAGAAACTGTCATCTTTTGAAACAAAGGACGAGGTGTGGTCAACACCTGCAATTTCCAATAAAAAGATCTATTTTGGGTCAAACGACGGCAACGTTTATTGTCTTGAGGCGCGTATTGAAAAGCCAGTTCGGATGACCATAAATCCGGAATTTGCCGCGCTAAAGCCTGGGCAAAGCATACTTTTTACTGCCACAGTCTACAACAATTATGGTGAAGTCATGAAAGACCAGAAGATTGCCTGGTCTCTGACAGACCCCAAAACAGGGACACTTGATTATGGCGGTCTTTTTGATGCCAAATCGCCAGGGCTGACTGATGTTGTTGCTACCTCCGGTCAGCTCTCCGCAAGGGCAAAGGCCTATGTCTACGACGAAGGATTGAACCTTGAGAAACAGGGTTGCGACTGGCCATGTTTTGGCGGTGATCCGGGCAGAACTTCATCCACAGAGGCCGATTGCGGCCCAAAAACCGACAAGCTGAAAATATTGTGGAAATACAATGCAAAATCACCTCTCACCACCCAGGCGATTTCTGTGGACGGGATGGTCTTTGCGGGTGCCCAGGATGGCAAATTCCATTGCATGGACCTTGAGACAGGCGCAAAGATCTGGGAGTTCAAATCAGGGGCGCTTGCCTACACGCCGGTTTACTGGCAAGGAAAACTGTTTGCACCGTCATTTGACAAGAAGCTCTATTGTCTTGATGCAAAAACCGGCAAAGAACTCTGGTCTTTCGAGGCTGGCGGGGAGATAAGGACATCGCCGGCTATTTATCAGGGAAAGCTCTATTTTGGCTGTGGCAAGGTTCGTGACGACAATGAAAACAATTCCGGCAAGAATGCCCTGTATTGCCTTGATGTCCTGACCGGCAAACTGGTGTGGGAAAACCCGAACAAGATAGATTTCGAGTCCTCGCCGACAGTTGCCGATGGCAAAGTGTTTATTGGGTCAAGTGACGACACTTACTACTGTTTTGATGCAAATACGGGCGATACTTACTGGACAATCGACAGCAAGAACGATTTTGACGGTGAAACAACATACTTTGATGGCAGGATTTATTTCTCCACATGGGACGGCATTGTAAGGTGTGTTGATCCCCGCTCTGGCGATGCCATCTGGACGAGTGAAGTAGACAAGGCGGTTTTTGGCCCTCTGGCGATAAGGGACGGCAGGATTTTTGCCATTTCCACAAACAAGAGGATGTTCTGCCTGTTGCTTGAAGATGGCAAGGTGCTCTATGATGTGCCAATGGAAGGTTCATCGTTCTATTCCGTGGCCTGCTACGGGAACAGGGTGGTTCTTGGCGATACTGGTGGATTGATGAAGTTGCTTGACACTTCAACCGGTGAGGAAAAGTTTGCCTACAATGTAAAAGATGGCAAGGATTTTGTTTATCCGTCAGTTTGCGGAGGAAAAATCCTCTTCACAAATACCGATGGCTTCCTCTACTGTTTTGTTGATGACGACACTGTCGAGCCTGAAAAATCATACCCTGCCAGACTTGTTGTCCAGCCGAAAGAATCAGTTCTGAAACCAGGTGAGACCCAGCAGTTTACGGCCGCGGTTTTTGACCAGTTTGACCAGGAGATGAAGGATGTCCAGATAAGCTGGGAATGTTCTGATACAGAAATCGGGTCAGTAGACCAGAACGGTCTCTTTACTGCCGCCAAGGATGGGGAATGCACCGTAACCGCCACTTACCTTGAGCTTTCTGATGCTGGAAGGGTGAAAGTGCTCAAGATCGCAAAACCGGAAGAAGTGACTTGCGAGTGGAACCAGTACAGGGGCAATCTCCAGAGAAATGGTGTTGTTCCTGATGGTTGCGGGCCAGACCCAGCAAAAACAAACCTTCTCTGGAGCTTTGAAACAGGCGATGACATCTATTCTTCGCCAACCATCTCCGATGGCAGGGTTTTTGTCGGTTCAGACGACAACCACCTTTATTGCCTCGATCTGGCAAGCGGGGCAAAGATATGGGACTTCACTGCTACAGGAAGGGTTTTCTCTCCAGCAGTCGATTCCGGAAAAGTCTATGCCTGCTCGTATGACAGAAACCTCTACTGCCTGGATGCAAAAACAGGCAACAAGATATGGTCATTTATGTCCCAGGGCCCAACATTCTCCTCGCCAGTGGTTTGGGAAAACAGGGTGTATTTTGGATCAAAGGACCATTTCATGTATTGCCTTGATGCCACCACAGGGAAGCTGCTCTGGAAGTTTGAAGCACCCGACCAGGTTGACTCATCTCCTGCACTCTGGGAAGGCAAGATATATTTTGGATGTGAAGACAGGAGCCTTTATTGCCTCGATGCACTGACTGGCAAAAAAATGTGGGACTTCAAAACTGGCTACATGATAACCTCAACGCCTGCCATCTGGAATGGAAAGGTCTACATTGGTTCTGATGACAAGAAGCTTTATTGCCTGGATGCCCAGACTGGCTCCCAGGTCTGGATGTTTGAGGCAGGCGGTGTCCTCCATTACTCTTCCCCGGCGATCTGGAACGGAAGGGTGTTCGTGGGTGCAACTGACTCCTTCCTTTATTGCCTGGACTCTGAAACTGGCAAAAAGATATGGACATTCAGGGCAGAGGGGTGGGTCACCAGCCCGGCAGTTTGTGGCAACAAGGTCTGGTTTGGCAGCCAGGATTATTATTTCTACTGCGTCGATTTTGAAACTGGCGAGAAGATATGGTCTTTCAAAACAGAAGGGGCTGTTTCATCGCCTGCCATTTCAAACGGTCACATTCTGGCCGGTTCTTTTGACAACAAGCTCTACTGCTTTGGTGCAAAATAACCGAGAGTGTACAAAGTTTCGGATACGCCGAGGGGAAACCTTCGGCGTATTTTTGTTTATAACAATTTGTGCATAAATGTGGGATTTCTTTATTTTGATTGAAGAAAACACTGTAATTTTAATATAGATTTTTCAATAAATTGACCTTGTCCAAGTCTGCGTTCAATTGATTGATTTAATTTATTGTGCTAATATCTCTCTCATGAAATCCAGACTGATTACAGCAATGTTGGCTATTATACTAGCTCTCCAGATGCCTGTTTTTGCCATGGCCGAAGAAGGGAAATGCGATGATTGGGTAATGTTTAATCATGATCCTTCAAGGTCTTGTCTGACAACGAACCAGGCGGCACCGCCGCTTCTTGTTGGAGAAGCCTACAAGGCCACGGCCGCCATCCACAGCTCAATTGCAATGACTGACAGGTACAGCGTGGTTGGTTCTGATGACATGAGGATATATTGCTACGACACTCATTCATTCAGGATAAGGTGGAACTATCTGACCGGAAACAAGGTCCGTTGCTCACCGACAATTTTTGGAGAAGTAACAATCTGCGGTTCGGATGACGGCTATCTCTATTGCCTGAACCTCGAAACTGGAAATGAAGTCTGGAAATTCAAAACTGGCGACATCATAAGGTCGTCACCCCTTGTTGTTAACGGGAAGGTCTATTTTGCATCAAGGGACATGAAGGTTTATTGCCTTGACGCTCTTTCTGGCCAGAAGGTCTGGGCATTTCATACGGGTGCTTTTGTCGATGCCTCACCAACATATAATGAGTACAATAAGACTATTTTGATAGGTTCCTATTCAAAAAAACTCTATTGTCTCAATGCCGAAAATGGCAGGTTGACTTGGGAATTTGAGACCCCTTCTGAGGTCTTTGCAGCCTGTTCTGTCAAAAACGAAAAGATATTTTTTGGCACAGATGGCGGGCAGTTCTATTGCCTGTCTGATGATGGCAGACAGATCTGGAAGATAGATGTCGGTGCACACGTCTGGGCAACGCCGGCTCTTGTTGAAGACAAACTCATAATTCCAACTGGATACGACAAGATGGTTCGCTGCCTCTACCAGGACACCGGCGAGGAAGTATGGAACTTCAGGACGGAAAACTGGAACTACTCTTCCCCGGCTGTTGGCGGGAAGTACGTTTTCTTTGGGTCGGATGACCAGAACCTCTACTGTCTGTACTGGAAAACGGGACAGCTGGCCTGGAAAGGAAACCTTGGATACATCATTGAAGCTTCACCTGTAATCTACTGTGAGGCAGTTTATGTCGGCACATGGGGTGGAACAGTCCAGGTCTTCCAGCCAGGGCCAATCCTTGAGGTTGAGCCACAAGAAATTGATTTTGGCATAGTGACCCATGGGACAACACCTTTCAGGGACATCATCGTCAGGAACGCCAGAAAAGACCAGTTCCAGACGAAGCTTGAAGGAAAAATGGTTACTGATGAAAAACACCTTTCCTTCAGTGCAACAGAATTTTTTGATATAAGCAATGGTTCTGAACAAAAAATAAGGGTAACACTCGATCCTGGCGGGCTTGATTATGGCAATCACCAGGCGTTGCTCAAGATATCTTCAAATGGTGGCGAATTCACCATGATAATCAGGTGGCGCATTGTTTCACCGGCACCGCCATGCCTTAATGTTTCTCCGTCCGAGCTCAATTTCGGGTTTATCAAGAGGGGTGAGGAAGTCTCAAAGACATTGACCCTTTCCTTTGACACTGATGAGGAAGTCTCCGGCATAGTGATGGGTGAAGACAGGTGGATTGATGTGGAGCCAGTCTCCTTCACTTCTATAAATCGCAAGTTCCTTCTAAAGGTTACACTCAATGGTAGCAGAATACCGGCTGGCAACGAGGCCCAGGGAAGGATCGTCATTGCCACCAAGAATGATGTTTGCCAGCAGGTTTCCGTCATGGTGAAAGTCGAGACTGAGCCAAGGATAGAAATCTCCATGGTCATCGGTGATAACACGGCTTTTGTAAATGGCAGGCCTGTCGACATGGACGTTGCCCCATACATAACGAGCAAAGGCAGGACAATGGTCCCGATAAGGTTTATCTCCGAGACCTTTGGTGCCGACGTCAAATGGATTGCCGACAAGAAAGAGATACAGATAAACAGATTTGACAACAGGGTCAAGCTCTGGGTGGGCCGTCCTGAAATGGACGTCAATGATTTGATAAAAGCCATTCCTTCTCCACCAGAGATCAAGGATGGCAGAACAATGGTTCCGTTCAGAGCAATAGCCGAGGCCTTTGGTGCCGATGTGCAGTGGATTGCCGAGACTAAAACAGTGAGGATGGTCTTCAATCCATGACCCTTGCCAATGCGCTCTCGTGGACAAGCGGGCGCGCAAATGGTGATGCAATAAAGGCGCTTCTTTCTGCCTCTGCGTGGCTTTCGCAATCAGGCATCCAGGAGCAGGAAGGCCCTCATGCTGGCGGATTTTATGGCTGGTACTCGACGCTTGAACACTGCCATTCGATCATGTTTTCTGCCGCCACTGGAAATGCAATCACCTGCATGCTTTTTCTGGACAGGATGTTGCCGGGCTGGCCAAGGCAAAACCCGACAGAACAGGCGGCCTTCTGGCTGCTTGACAAGGCGTGGGTGGCTGATGAGGGCGGGTTTATGGTGGGCATCAATCCCCAAAATGATTCCCAGGTCAGGCAGATAAAAACGCTTGATGTCGCAATGATCCTGAATGCCTTTGTGCATCTGCATTATGAAACTGACAATTCTTTTTGCCTTTCTGTGGCCTCAAAGGCAGTTGACTTCATAACCCAGCGCATGATGGGGCCAAACGGCGTCCCCTACCCGCTCCTCGATGTCGACAGCGCAACAGTCATACAGGACACATCAAACTGGCGCGCCGATATCCAGCCCTATCTGGCAAAAATTTCCATAGGGCTCATGAACTATGCGCAGGCAATAAGGTCTGAAAGGGCCAGAACGCATGCAATAAGATTGCTGGACTGGGCCTGCCAGAAGGCAGAAGAAAAGCAGGAAGGAGCGATAACTTCGACAGGAAGATCGGTGCATCTGCTTCCGACGATGTATGCCGTTGATGCGCTCCTTGTTGGCTCAGTGATGCTGGACAGGCAGAGGATGCTTGAAGCCGCGCTGAAGACTTGGCGTTTTGTTGCAGACTGCCAGCTCCAGGACGGTGGTTTTCCGATGCTTGTAGGTGAAGGTGAAAACTACGAAAGGGCCGATGTGTGTGCCCATTTCATCAGGGCCGGAAGACTCATAGAGGCCCTTGGGATGCTTCCGGAGGGCTACTGTCTTAAAATAGACAAGGCAACGAAAAGGCTTTGCGGGGAGCTTGCCAACAGGCAACCGGACCCAAAAATGTTTGGGGCATTCAATCATTCTGGCGCAGAACGCCCTGACTTGCAGGATGCCAACACCCAGGCCACAATGGTGGCCATTCAGGCGCTATCGCTTGAGGCTGGCATGCCAAATGCGGCATCTGCAATCGCCCGGGACATGTTGATTGTATAGTGTCTAGACGATAGCCCCGAAATATATAGATTCTTTCAGTACTCTCAAGCAATATTATTACAAAAAGCATCCTTTTCTGATACAATTCTAGGCTAGTCCTGAGCAGGTAAAAAAAGTTTGTCTGGGGGTTTGATGAAAAAAATAGCCAGAGTTTTTTATGTAACAAGTCTGATTTTGACATTCCTTGCTGGTTGCGGAGCTTCAAATGAGGGGATAGAGCAGATTACGTCACAAGGAGAGAGACGTTTTTACACCCTTGGTTATGGTGATGACTGGGACACCCAGATGAGAAAGAGAGAAATTACCATCTATTCCGCCCCGCTTGACTGGAGTGATTTCACATCTGCGTTTACGGTAAAGTTGCCAAGAATAAGAGACCCTTACATGGAAGGCCTGCTAAAATACACTGTGGCAACAACAAACTTTAGCAGTGCGTTTTATTTTTATCTGGAAGGACCATACACATGCAGTCTGGAGGGACTTTCGCCTGATAAACAGTGGGCCCTCCTTTATGCAGGGACCGGGTTTTACTTTGAGATGCCATACAAAGAGGATGGTAAATCGCTAAAAGAAATATCGGCCAAATATACCATTTTGTATAACCTGAAAAACGGCTCATCAAAAAAACTTGGCGCCAGATATAGAAAATCCTTTTATCATGACGATCTCGGGGAGCTGGTAAAGGAAAGCGGTGCCTTTTATTTTCCTATTTATTGGGGAGAAAAAGAATTGTTGCTTGTTGAGCAGACAAAAGAAAACAAATTCTTTGGCACCAGTGGAAAATATTGGGATCCCAAGGTTGTGACAATGGACTCTAACCATGCACAGGTGCCTTATGCCCATGCCCGTGGAGTCAGGCTTTCCCTGGATGATCTAAGCATTACTCCAACAGATAGAGTGAAACCAATTAGACCATGGGTAACGTTTGCCGATCAAACCACTGGTATTGTTGGCCATGTTGGGCCTTATGACAAAACGTATCCGAAAAGTAGTGACATACCCGATATCACAGGTATAAGTTGCAAACACAATACATACGCTATTGCTGATATGAGTGGTAAAAAAATATGGATATTCCAGGAAAAGTTCAAAAATTTTGAAGATGGTGATTATAAAATCCGTCAATACGCGATAGCTTCGACTTCGAAAGATTCTGTTTTTATTTTTGCTACCTATATGAAGCCAGGTTTTGGGGAAGCAGTTGCACCAAAGTTCAGAAATTATCTTCTCAGGCTGGACATGAACAGTGGCGAAATGGAAAAAATAAAAGAGCTTGATCAAAATACGTTTTCTGATGGCTTCATAGGGGCTTCTCACCCGGACAAAGCCTATATTTTTGCAGGATTGCATGATGAAGCAAGAACAAAAGTCGAAAGAGTATTGATGAAATACCTTGACGGCAAGCTTGTCAGGGTGCAACCCCAAAATGGAATCCCTAGGGTTGGAGAGGATTTCTATATCAGGTAGATATCCAGATTAAGCAAACCTGTTTTTCTCCAATTGGCTATGAGCCAGCTGTTTACTGTATTTTTTTGATATGAAACCATTCCTTAATCTTATACTATTGACTGTAGTACTATTGACTGTAAAATATCCACCATCATGGAAGACAAAGTTATAAGGGTAACGTCAAACAGGGTCGGTGCAGGGCTGGTTCTCGGCTCCCTGGAGTACGAGGTCTACAAGGCCTGTTGCGCAATCGGAAAGGCGACCGTAAGGGAAATAGTGGACCATCTTTCAACCGATCATGCCTACACGACCATAATGACAACCTGTGACAGGCTTTCCAAGAAGGGCGTCCTCAAGAGGGAAAAATGTGGCAAGAGTTATGTTTACATGCCATCAGTCACCCAGGAGGAGATGGATGTTAAAAGCACATGCAAGGTGCTCAATTCTGTAATTGGCAGCCTTACTGAATCGGTCATGGCAAATTTTCTGGAAATGCTTGAGAATTCGGACTCGAACAAACTGGACATGCTTGAGCGTATGATAAAGGAGAGGAAACAGAATGCAAAATAGTCTTGTTTTTGCCCTTTATCTGGTTGTGGCGTGGCCGTTCCTGTGGTTCCTGCTTGGCAGGAAGCTCTCCCCAAAGGGGCTGGGCTGGTCAATTTTTGTGTCACTGGCGTCCCTCTTTGGGTTTTCTGCCGGCTTCATAATGCTCTCCAGCCTTGTTCCGGAGACAGTAAAACTCACCCTCACACCAACAAAGCTCTTTTCCACAGAGGGTATCATTTACGGGGCCAATGTCACGCTGGAGCCTACCTTCTGGCACTATCTTCTCATCGCCGCGCCGTGGATCGTAATCGGTTTTGTTGTTTTCCGCCTCGGGTTTGGACTGTTTCTGCTGTCCTCAAGAACCAGGGGCTATCGTGTCGCACCAAAGTCTTTCAGAGAATCGCTTTCTCGTGGATTTGACGGGCAATATGCCAGAAACACAGCATTTTTTCTTGGCAAATCAGGTTCCGAGGCATTCTCGACCCTGAACTCTGTTTACATTTCAGAAAATTTGATAAAGGGGCTTTCAAAAGAGCAGCTTGATGCAGTTGTTGCCCATGAGATGGCCCATATAAGGCGCAGAGACATAATAAACATGTGGCTCTGGACGCTCAATATTGCACTTTGTTCGTATCTTCCGGGGAAATTTGCCTGGAAGGACTATTCGCTGGAGCTTGAAAAGGAGACTGACCGCCTTGCAGTAAAGGCGATTGGTTCACCCTTCCCGCTTGCAGAAGCGCTGATTGGTGTTGCAAAGCTCTGTTCACCTGTAAAAGTGGCCGCAAATCTTTCTTCTGGCGGGCTCGAGGAGAGGACCATGGCCCTGCTCGAACCAAAGAAAGAAAAGCTTGTGGTGCACAAGTCTCTTGCTACGGTGCTCTGCTTCACGCTGTTGCTTTTGATGCCCCTCTGGCCGGAAAAAACAAATTCCCTTGTAGGAATGGGAATTTCAGAGGTGCAGGCGCAAAAAATGATTGAAGGAAAGATGGTGGCTCTTGTCAAGCCAACTGGTGATGCCGGAAAGCCTTACCAGGTCAACTTTTACCCTGAACAAGCCATAAAGATAGACGGTTTTGGAAACCTGATTCTGGACAAGAGGCTTGTCATAAGAAAGCTATAAGGAGGAAGAATAAATGTTATTTGAGGAAGAGTATAACTATACCCCAATAGAAAAAACTGAAGAGCCGGAAACCGTTGATGCCGAATACAAAGAACCAGCTCATGAGGAAAGACCGCAATATTCCCAGATGAATATAAATGGTGGCAGACAGGCAAGCAAGCAGAACACCCCGAGATGGGGCGGAATTATTGCCCTTGCCCTTGTGTTCTCGGTGCTTTTTGGCGGTTTGTCAGGATTCCTGGGATACAGGCTTGCAGACAACAAGAGTGGTACTGTGGTTATCCAGCAGCCGGTGCCGGAAACCCCGATAAACCAGCAAATGTTCTATGACGGTGTTGTTGATGTGGTAAACAAAGTGTCCCCTGCCGTTGTCTCGATAACTGTTGACAAGCTCGTGGAAGACACAAGTTCTATATTGCAGTTTGACAACCCGTTTGAGCAGTTTTTCAATAATGACAATAGCACCAATCCATTTGCCAGACAGCAGCCTCAAGTGAGGGTCGAACAGGCCGCTGGTTCTGGTGTCATAATAAAAAACATCTGGACTGATGAACAAGGTTTTATCCTTACCAATAACCATGTGGTGGAGAATGGCCAAAAGATCGTTGTCCACCTCATAGACAAAAGGAATTTTGAAGCGCAGATTGTTGCAACAGACTCACTTTCCGACCTTGCCATCCTCAAGGTAAAGGAAAAAAATCTTCCAATGGCCGAGCTTGGGGATTCCTCAAAGTTGAAAGTTGGCCAGCCGGTCGTTGCAATAGGCAACCCATACAAATTTGAAAATACAGTCACAACGGGCGTTATTTCGGCCCTTGCCAGAAACATACAGGTAGACAAAAGCCGTATGCTGGTTGGAGTTGTCCAGACAGATGCTGCAATCAACCCAGGCAACTCTGGTGGACCACTTGTGACACTTGACGGCAAGGTGGTCGGAATCAATACCGTTATCATCGAGGGTGCACAAAATCTAGGTTTTGCAGTCTCCTCAAATGTTGCGTCAAGGGTTGCCAAAGACCTCATCAAGTTCGGCAAAGTGGGCTGGCCAGTGCTTGGTGTCAGGGGTGCAACACTCACACAAGACCTCTCTTCACAGCTTGGTTTGAAGTATTCGTCAGGTGCATACATAGCAGTAGTTGAAAAGGGTGGCGCCCAGGAAGCAGGAATACAGAGGGGCGACATCGTCACCGCAATAGATGGAAAGGAAGTTGCAGATTTTGAAGGACTCCTTGTTGAGGTAAGGAACCATCAAGTGGGAGATGTCGTCAAGATAAGGGTCAGCAGGGATGGAAGAGAGATGACCTTTAACGTTAAACTTGGTGCTGCTGCGGAATAGCCATCACCAACAAGTACCTTCTGGAACAAAAAAGGCGGGGGCAACCCCGCCTTTTTTGTTTGTCTTCAAAAAAAGATTCTATTTTTTATCAAGACATCAGCATCCCCCCAATTTTGAACTTGACCCCAAGATTTCGTGTATTTGAAGCAAATCAGCCATGAATGCATCGAAAGGAGTTTCAAGATGAGAAAGCTCTTGGCTACAATGCTAACGCTCGCGGTGGCGCTCACCGTGGTTCCGTTTTTTGGCGGAATGCCACAGGCTTATGCCGAAACAAAAAACATACTTTTTGCGGTAGTCAGATGGTCTCCGCTTGGCCAGGACAGGAGCGGCCAGCCACTCTCCGGCAGGGTCGTTCCATGGACTTCCGGCGACGTTTCCACCTGGTGGGGCAGGCAGCAGTTTCCGATGCCGTCCCAGCCAAGGTACTGGTCGGAAGTTTATCTTACCGTTATTGGTGCAGGCGGCCAGTCCACCGAAAAAGACAAGATGAACTGCATCCTGGACTCAAACGGCAATATCTGGTTTGACCCTGATGGCTATTTCCACAATGCTGCCGAAAGAGCAAGACCAGACCCGCCAGGCCAGTGCTACGACTACAACTTCAAGACAGACAACACCCCTGCCAACAATACGCAAGGCCCATACAGGGTCGGCGACTATGCAAACTTTTTCCACAACAAGGGTTACTGGTTCACGCCGATCAGCCACCAGCATGGCCCATACACCTTCCCGCGCAATTTTTCAGGAAGGCTGTTTAAGCTGGGGCAAGCTGCGCTTCCTGGCAACGGAATGGCCCTTGTCATGTCAGAGACCTTCCTTGCCTCTTGCGACCCGAACACCTCCTACAACCTCTCGGTTGAAACTGACATGTGGGAAGGCGTCAATCCGGCCGTTACCGCCGCTTCGATCTTTGACCCAGAGAACCCGACACTCAGGAGATCGCAGAGAATCCAGAAATCAACCGTGCTTGGCCCGACTGGCCTGGATTTCCAGGTGCCGGCAACCACTTTCTTCAATGTGAAGCCGTCCTACAGGAGCTACATAGGCATTGAGATCTTCAGGGATTCTGGTGAAAACAACATCAACAACCCGCAAGGCCAGTGCTTTGCACAAAACCTTTCCGATGACTACAAGGCGTTGTATGCCTGCGAAGACTTCATTGGCGCCTCAAATTCCGGAGTGAATGACTCCGATGCTGGCCTCCCACTCAAACCCTTCCCGGCAAGTTTCAGGTATTACGACAGCGGCGGAACCGGTTTTGGCTGTGGCGAGCCGATATATGACAACCTTAACACTGCCCAGGACCCATTCATGAATGATATCGTCAACCCTGGTGACAAGCGTATGACCACTGTAACATTCAGTGTTGGCGGCGCCATTGTCACCTATGAGGCTGGCTCGTATGTTTCAGCCGGTGATGTCGATAATGGCTATATTATTCGTCCATTCACAAACGTTGGCTGGTTTGATGCCAACAATAACAACGAATTTGAAGAGGGTGAATGGATTTATCAGGACAATGATCTTTCCAACTCCGTAACTGCCGGTGATATTCGTCTGACAGTGGTCAACAAAAATGGCAACACCTATCAGTGTGGAACGGTTGTTGCCGGCCCGGAGCTTTACATAAGGAGCTATCCGGTTTCCGGTATAACTGTTGGAAGGTGTGGTAATTTCCGCTTCATGGACATGGAAGTCCTGCCGGGTGTTGCACCTGTGCAGGTGAATGTTTCGAGACCGTTCAAGGTCGAGCAGACCTCGGAAGTCAACCTGACAATGAATCCTGCCCCGGACGAGGGCAGAATAGCCTACATAGTGCTGACCGATGCCTCAGGCCAGAGAAATGTTGCCGGAACAATAACCAAGGACCGCCCGAGGGCAACTGTCCAGATAACTCCCTATGAGGGCTCTTGTGATGAATTTGGCAGGATCCACCCGTATCTTATAGAGGTTTATTATGAAAAGGGCACTGGCAGACCCCAGGACATTGGTTGGGGAGGCCCGCCGGATGGAACTTACGGGTACTGGGTTGTTCCTTCTCCGCAGATACTTAACAACACCATCATTCCGAACAACTATGACTGCTATCTGGCAAAAGAGTTCACGGTGGAGCCCGAAGACATGTATTTTGACTGCAGCACCGTCTGCCTTACAAACATCTCGACCCGCTACCCGAACTTTGTTTTGACCCTCAAGGATTTTGACAACCCGTACGATGTGAATGACCTCAATGGAGTCAATATCTCAACCACAGCTTCTGCAGGTAACATCATTGCATACTACAACTGCACGGGGGCCGGCATCGACTGGATGTTTACTGCTGGCACCGGCGCAAACAGGTATATCGTTCAGGTCAACAAGGATGGCACGTACTATTACTGGGCCTGGAACGACAACCAGAGCCCGACACCAGGCATTGGTGCCGTTGGCGCACTCGACCAGGAAGACACTGTTGTCGGGCCGACGCAGGGCAATATCAATTCAGGCAGTCTTGTTGACATGGATTGCTCTGGAAGATTTGCAGAATGCGATATCTGTGGCCAGGGCTTCGAAAAAATGGGTGTTGTGACCAAAGGCGACACATGGGGACAGTTTGACGGTGTCAACCTCCCGGTCATCGAAACCTATGGCGTGCCGTGCTTTGTTACCACATACAAGACGACCCCGTGGGCTGATCCGGGTGGAAGCATCATGGTGGCCTGCTGGCCGCCAGACCGCACCTCCAGCCTGAATGTAAGGGTGCACACTGATAATGCTCTCTGGGACTACAACAGCACAATCACCCACCCACCATATTTTATCACCTCGCCTGCCAAGGGCACTGATTATTGCGGTGTCCACGTCATTCCACCAACTGCCTCCGGTGGAGGTGGTGGTGGAGGCGGAGGCGGTGGTGGGGGTGGAGGAGGCGGTGGAGGTGGAGGTGGTGGCTCCGGTGGTTATGGAGACATAAACTTCGTCGAATTTACCGCAATTGACCACGCCCTTCAGTACTCCAGCGTCAACTACACCTCTGGATCTGGTGCCTTATCCAGGATGCCACCTCCAGCCGCGCAGATACAGTCGCCGTATGACCCCGTCCTTTCGAATCTTGTCAGGGAGTTCAGGGCTTATCCTGGCGGACAGACACACCCGATCAGGGTGCAAGGTGGAATGGGTGATGGAAGGAACGCATATCCTGCCATATTCCGTGACCAGGTGTGGAAGCTCGGAACCGAGTTCCTGCCGCTGACCGATTATGGCATCTTCTTCATGCTCACAAATGCAAGGAGCGAGTTCCTCTCGTTCAATGCAACGGACAATGACCACAAGATACAGTGGATAGAAATAACAGGGCCATTCATGACGCCGAGGTTCCCAATCACCGACTACACATACAACGGCCTCAGGAATGTGCCGGTGCAATATGATTATTCTGGCAGGATTGTGGTTGACCAGACCAACTGGAGGGATTACGAGCTTGCCCCGCAGGACTTCACCAGGATCATAAGCCCTGGATTCAGGGACCGCTATGTCTACCAGCAGGCCAACCAGAGGCTCCTCCAGAGCAGAAGACTGGACTACTCGATGGTCAATGGTAACGTCTTTGTCTTTGACGAGATGATTCCTGTTGACAGAGGTGTCATAAGGATCGAAGTCAAGCTGGCAAACGGCCAGTCAAGGATCTGGGAAGACTGCTGCCAGGAATACAGGATACAGGGAATCCCGGTCCACGGACTCCACATAGAAGGTGCCCCCGGGACACTCGGAATCATTGCCGACAACGTCCTTGATGTCAAAATCACCGAATGGGAAGACATCCAGGTGGTCAGGGAATGCAACGATGCAATGGCCTACGTCTGGCAGGACAGAGGTGTCCTCCAGCAGATGGGCGGCAATATCTTCTTTGGCGCAGGTGATGGCTGGGTGACAAACGGCCCGTCCTCTTCGGTTGGCTCCGGCTCTGCTGGTGCTTTCAGCAGTGACATGGACCTGAATGGTGACGGAAGGATTTCCTTCGATGCCTATGAAACCGAGCTCATTGGCGCCTACAACCTTGCAACCAACAGCTGGGTGGGCGGCATCATCGATGCAAGGACTTACCAGCGCAACAACGGCAGGTATGTCTTTGACATGAGCCTTTCAAATGGTTGCAGGATTGAAGATGCCGGCCTTGATTTCAACAATGACCATGTCATTGCAGAGGATGAGAGATTGCCGGTCAACCTGACTGTTTACAAATACTATGATGACAACAACGACAGGAGCTTTGCCCCTCTCTGGAATGTCCCTGGAACCAGGCAGTACTATTCGCATGAGGTCTACCTTGCCGGCCAGGTGAGCATGTATCCGGAGCCAGGTGGTGGAGTATCCAAGGATCCCAATATCATCATTGAAGTCAATCCAGGCATTGTGACCGCTGGTGTTTCCCCCGAGGTCGTCAATTCAAACCAGCCCCTGACCTTTACCATAAAGGACATAAACGGCAGGCCAGTCGACCTTACAAAGGGTGGAAAGCTGAAACCGGAAGAGGCGGTCAGCTTCATATCCGATGTCAGACCGGAACGCGTTGGTGCCTACTACTGGACAGTCACCTCGCTGCGCAACAAGGACGGCACGATATCGGACAACGAGCACCTGTTTGGCGAGTTCAAGCCGATAGGCTATGACTTCTCGCAAGCTTCCAAGGGAATATATAAATTCACGGGTTTTGTGGCCAATGACGAGGGTGAAATACAGATAAAGGTGCGCTCGTCAGACTACAAGAGCTGGGGCGTGGGCTCGATTAAAGTTGCAAGGCCAAAGGTGACCTACTCGATAACCAATGTGGCAACAGGCGATGCTGTCACAATGAAGTGGCCAGAGGAGCCAGAGGCCTGCATGACCGGTCTTGACCGCCGCATCTACAAGGTTGTTGCGACACTCAAGGACGCACAGGGCCAGTTGCTCAAGGGCTCGTCAAAACTGCCTGGCAAGTATGGCTCTTCGACAGATTTTGTCAGGTTTACCCCATTCCTTGTCCTTGATGCCGGTGCCGATCCGGAAAAACTGACGTACTTCAACAGGTTCGGGATTTCATCAACAGGCGAAATCTCCTCCACTTCAAACCTCGTCAAGCCAATGTCTGTCAGGTACAAGACGAGCGCAAAGCTCGATGGTTCAACAATAGACCTGAAGAGCTGGGGCAAGGGTTGCGTGTACAACTCAGAGATTGCAGGCAACTACTTCTTCTCCGATTTTAACGGTGATTCTAGGATTGATTACAAGGACTCGCTCAACCCGGACGAAAATGGAAATGTCACCTTCTACGTCTTTGCTGATCAGGTGTTTATGGTTGGCGGCCTGCTCGGTGCCAACAAGGCATCGGTCATCAAAGGAGACGTTGCCGGTGACGCCCCAAGGTCGCAGTCAATGGCCTTCAATCCTCTCCTGAGATACAAAGGTGATGGCACATTCGCACTCGACTGGGACACCCCGTCAGTAGCCAATGTCCCGATAAAGCAGCCTGTAATAAGGCTCTATGACCAGAACGTCGGCGACGAACTCTCCACAGGGTTCCTGTCTCCGTCCAATTACGACCTTGCCTATGGCACCGACAATGTCTTTGTGGCAAGGGTGACGCCAGCATGCCAGAAGGAAACAGACCCGATAAAGCCGGGTGGAATAATTGAAGTCGCAAGCGTGGGCGCAAAGTCTGAAGTAAAGACCAGTGTCGAGACCACCCAGAGCAAGGTTGATCCAAAAGCCGCCGAGGCCATTGTTCACTACACGCCGGCAAGCAACACCGGCACATCGGTTGCGACCCTCAGCTACAAGGCAAGGGCCACATTCGGGGAAGATGTTGTCATAGCCCGCAAGTCGCTTGAATTTGATGTCGCAAAGGGCGCAAGCCTCAATGTTGTCTACACTGGCACCTTCTACCCCGGACTCCAGAAGAAGATTGCTGTCACGGTTGAAGATGTCGCCTCCAGGGCACCACTTTCCAATGTTACTGTAACGGTGCAGGGAGCAGGCGTCATGATGGAAGCCAAGACAGGGCCAAAGGGCGAAGTTGAGTTTGATGTCCTTCCAACAAAGCCGGGCAAGATAGTCGTCAGGCTGGACAGCGGGACATACATAACGGTGAACCCGCAGGTCATAGAAGTTGTTTCACCTGTCGCCCCGCCACCGCTTGAGCTTGAAGAAGTGCCATCACTTACAAAAGAAGACCAGATAACAATCAGGGGCAAGACAAACTCCGAGGCAGTGGTCTCTGTTGGTGGAAACCCGGTGAGTGTTGGCGCTGATGGCGTGTTCTTTGTTACTGTCACACTCAAGGAAGGCTTAAATGAGATCGAGGTCATTGCCGCCAACCCAGTTGGCACAAAGATTTCCAAGAAGATCACCATCACAAAAGACACGACCCCGCCAGTAATTGAGTTTGTCCAGCCAAAGACAAAGCTTGTGAATGCAAAGCAGGTCGAGATTGAAGGCAACGCCAGCGAGAAGGCGAAACTGGCAATTGATGGAAAAATCATCGATGTCGGGCCTGGCAAGTTTGTGGTCACGCTCGACCTTGTTCTTGGCAAAAACACGTTCAGGTTTGAGGCAACTGATGCCCTTGGCAACCAGTCAAGACCGGCCATCGAGCTGTACAACTGGCAGATAAAGCTGGTCCAGATGAAGATAGGCAACGACATCATGCTGGTCGATGGCCAGATAAGCAAGCTTGATGTGGCACCCTATGTTGACCCGCAGACCAGCAGGACGCTTGTGCCTGTCAGGGCGATTGCCCAGGCCTTTGGCGCGAAGGTGGACTGGAACGCCCAGGTAAAGCAGGTGACCATAACCCTTGGCAAAGACCTGATCATGATGACAATCGGTTCAAAGGTCGCCATTGTGAACGGAAAAATCTCCCAGCTCGAACAGCCGCCGCTGATAAAAGATGGCAGGACAGTCCTCCCGTTCAGGTTCATAGCCGAAGCGCTTGGCGCAGAGGTGCAGTGGAATGGCGACGAGAAGACGATAACGATGACCAGATACTACTAGAATTCCTCCTTTTGGTTGGAAGGGGCGGAGAAATCCGCCCCTTTTTGTTTTTGGGAACTATTTGCTATAATAAAAATAAAAAGAGGAGGAGAGATGGTTTGCACAATAAAGGCTGGTGAAACCGCCCCACAGACTGGCTACTACGCCTGCAAGAAATGCGGATACAAAATCATGGTCCAGGAGGGCAAACCTGTTCCCGCCTGCCCAGCCTGCTCGCATGACATTCTTGTGTACGAGAGCGAGTGAGAATCAGTATTTTTCTATTCTAGTCACAGAGGCAGAGACTGGTAGCGGGAATTTTTAGTCTTCCGCCATTTCCTTGAAACGGTAAACCCCGTGGTCCGTGTAAAAATATGCAACTCTAGATAATGGTTCAAAAATGTTATTGTAATTCTTCAGAACACAACCTTTTGGTTTACCAAAGACAAGTCCTTCCATCGAAGCAATGAGATGGTATGGTCTATTGTTTTTTTCGACATTCGAAATCAAAAATGGTCTAAAACCAAAAGGTGTATTTTTAATGAGCAATATATAGCTTTCATAGTAATGAATATATTCAAAACCTGAATTGTATTTGTCTTTTAGAATAATCCTTGATTTGTAAACACTTTCTTGATCGTGTTTTTGTTGTTCAGGTACGTTAAGAACAAAACCATCCTTGCAGATAAGGTAATCTCCACTTAGAAATGAACATTTGACATCTTCAAAAGGTGCCATCCCAAAGTAGTTACTGATATAATGATCAAGGTAATATGCGTGTGACCCATCAAGGAAACATCCTCGAGAATTTAGAGAGGCTTTGGAAATGTCTCCTTTGTGTGGCAGCTTAATCATATTGTTTTCTTTGATACCTTTTGTTGTTATGTAATGAACAATAAGTTTTGATCCATCATACTGAACTAGTCGTCTTTCAATAAGAAAGAAAGCAGATTTGATAGCAAATGTTTTTTTAAACACAACCTTACCATTTATGTCATAACAGATTATCGTTTTGTCGTCATTGGTCACGCAGGCAAAATTGCCTTCATTGAGTTCAAAATTTGCGAATTTTGTCCCTTCTGTTAGAAAAGTAATGGTTGATTGCGGGAATTTGTCGAACCTATTTTCAAAAGGCTCTTTGTTTTGGAGGATGGTAATATAGTTTTTTCCTTCATTTTGCGTCAGAAATAAATAATCTACCAAACTGTCCCCTGAGTAGCTGGCTTGAATTATGATTTTGTGTTCTATTAGTTTTCCAGGTAGCTCAATTTCTTTTTCAATCTTGCTTAAATCCTGGTCTTTATATATTAAAATTTTCTCCCCAGATGAATAAATTGGATGGTAGTTTTCGTTTGCACTAATAGATGCAATGGAACTGCTCTTGTAAGATTCAAGCCCGCCAACATATTTCTGGCCGTAGACAGGTTGAAATCCGTCCATGTGCCAACTTTCAACAAATTCTTCTTTTGGCTGTATAGAATCCCACCATCGAAGCGCTTTTTCAATTTGTGGAGCAAAAGGTGGCAAAAACAAAATGATTACCAATATTGCGATTGTTATTATTTTACCAGCAATTCTAATAAAAACTGGTTCACCATATGGTTCTGGAAAGTCCTCTTTTTCAAGTTCTTTTGCATCCGGTATTTTTGTTTCTTTGTCTTCCATTTCCCCATCCATCGCGCCACCTCAAAGGGCAATATACAACAATCCATATTTTATAACAACAAGCAGGAGATTGATTTTGAGTCATCTTTCCTGATATTTATAGTCCGTGTAAAAATATGCAACATTGTTAGATTTTATTTGCCAAATGACAAATAATATAGTTGTGAGATGGTGCTGCCATAGGGGGATTCTACCCAAATTACATTATTACAGTAAATCCTCGCAAGGCGTTTTTTCATAGACCCACTTGTTGGTTTATCAATGTATTTACAGCTGATAGACCCATAATTGTCAACGTTCAATACCAATAAAACATTTTTTACGGTTAAAACTATATCCCTGGCTTGTGAGCATCCGCTATTGAGTTCAATGGAACCAGGCATATTTATCTCAGAAAGATACTTATCAAGGCGAAGTATTTTTCTTGTAAAAGGATCATAACATATGACATTTGTATTATCACGATCGTCGCCCTGGGTGCTAAATATGAGCAGATCACTATCAGGGTTATTTATCATGTTAATATGAAGCCCCTTTTTCAATTGATAAATGTTGGTGTATTCGTGACCTTTAATATCATAACACATTACATTTACAATATCATTTGAAGTGGAACTGGATAAATAATAGACATAATTTTTTGTAACATGAGGATTGGATGCAAGAGAAGAAATATCTTGTGATATTTTCAAAGAGGTATTCTTGTCTAGATCATATAGAAATATAGAAGGATTGCCATCATTATCAACAGCTTCATACACTACTTGGTTGTGGGATAACCTGGGTGTAGTGGAAATACTTGCTTTTTGAGTAAGCAAGATGTATTTTGGCTGCATCTCTGATAAATCAACAACGTACGAGCACAGATTTTCATCGTTTGCTTCAAGATAAGTCACATAGCTATTATAAATATTGGCATTTTTCCAAGGCAATCTTTCCTTGGAGATTTTTATTTCAGAATGATTCTGATAAATTTTGCCACCTTTTATTGCAAATGAATTGGCTCCCTTTCCGTCAATATTAATCCAACAACAATGGGCTATCCCCAGATAAATGTTGTTATCGCCCGGCATCTCCATCAAAGAATCATCAGTGGCGACTTCTATCAAGTTGCCTGTCATCGTATCAAAAGATAATATTTTGAAAACGGTGCCACTCTCATCTTTAGTATGTTGGGACCAGACGATGTATCTGGAATTGATAAACGGATTATTTATCATATATTCAGATTTGAATATCACTTTTTTTGTGGGTAACATGTCGCTGGAACTCGTATTCTTCGGAGATGCCAATAGTGTTATTCCAACCAGGAGCGATATTGAATATTTATATATTGGTAAATGTTTTTCTGGCATTAGTTATTGTCGCGTCACCTCAAAGGGCAATATACAACAATCCAGATTTTATAACAACAAGATCTTGTCCTTCCTCCAGAAATAAAAAAAGCGGGGCAAAACCCCGCTTTCATCACGCTGAGTCCCTTTTGAAATTATGGATACTTTACACTAAAACTGATCTGCTTTTCCTGCTCGCATGCCGCTTTTATCTTGAAGCTCCAGTCCGATTTTGATTTGCCACCCTGTGATGGCTGTTTGATGGTCACTGTGATTTCAAACTTTTTCCCCGGCTGGACAGTGAAGCTTTTTCTGGAAAAAGTCAGCGAAGACATGTTGCTTGAGAGCTGGAAATCGATTGGGGCCTCGCTGCACTTGTTTTCCACCACAAATTTGAACGAGCAGGTTTTGTTCTGGGCAATCTTGAAGCTTGCGGGTTCCTTTTCCCAGGATGTCTTGTAGGAGCAGCATTCCTCAGGGTAGTGGACATGGAACTTGACCGAATAATACCTGCCGCAGTCAGACGTGATCTTGAAATTCCAGTAGGCGACCTTTTGTCCGGATTGCCTCTCTGGCATCGTGATTGTGATGGTCATTTCCATAAAAGTCTCGTTTGAGTAGAAATCGGTCTTCTGGAACTGGATGTTTTTGTCTGACGTTGTGATGACAAAGTGCATTTTGTCCGGATATTCCCAGTTGGTGATCCCAAACTTGAACGTTGCTGTTTTGCCTTCATTGACGATTGTTGTTCCCGGGTCTTTTCTCCACCAGACTTCAAACTGGCATTGTGCATCCCCTGGAAGGTTGCTTATTATCTCGCTCGTCCCGTCTGCTCTTGCTTGTGGTATCCATGAGGCGCCAACTGCCAGACTGGCAATGGCCAAAAATATTGCTATTTTCTTCATCTTTTGCCTCCTTGTGTTGTTTGATTTCTTATACGGGGTGTTCTGTCGTTTTGTCTGTTGTGTCTGCTTGTGCTTGCTCTGGTCAGATTTGTTCCGAAAAAGTTTACTTTCCTTGTGGGCTGGGCTATCATTTTTGCAGAAAACAGTCACGAAAACAAAGGAGCAGATAATGGAAAACAGCAAGAACATATCGTGGGAAATAAAAGTGCCACTCCTGACCAATACGGCGATACTCACCGACATGCTCAAGGGTTTTGGCCTGACATATATCATCGTCGTTTTGCTCATGGGCTTCATTTTCCTGCTCCAGGGCGAAACGGAAGGGTTTCTCCAGATTGTCTGGATGTTTGCGCTGATTGTTGGCGGCCTGATGGTGCTTTCTGCCCTTATCATGCTGATTGTTTTCCGGAACTCCTACCATATAAGATACACGCTTGATTCCGAGGGCGCCACCTTCGAAACACTGGACAGAAGGGTCAAAATGGCAAACAGGGTCGCAATTGGCGCCGGATTTCTGGGCGGCGGCCAGGCGGCCGGCGCAGGGCTCCTCGCCAGATCGCAAGAAACAATCTCTGTGCCGTGGAAGAACGTCAATCAGGTGCTCTACAATGAAAAACGTGGCAGGATAACGCTCCGCAACACATGGCGCAATGTCATGATCATCTACACTGGAAAAGGCGCCTACCAGGAGGCCGCGAATGCCGTCAGGGGGAACGTCAAAGAGGCGTCTGCAGAGAAGCCGGCGAGGAAGGGCAATGCGCTTGTAAAAATGCTTTTGACAACAGTTTTTGTTGTGGCGTGCGTTGCGGCAACATTTGCCGTGCCTTTTGAAACAGAGCTTTTTGTGAAAATCCTTGTTCTGTGCTTTGCCCTTGCTACGGTCTGGCTGTCAAGACTGATGGCCTATCCGGTTTTGCTCGGGCTTGCCTACATGATCTATGAAATTCTGGTGCAGGGCTTTGAGGTTTCAACGTGGACACTGGTAAGCGTCCACACCTCGACAGGCTTCGGGTTCCTCTCCGGAGACGAGTGGGCCGCGCTTGTTCTGGGTTTTCTGGGTATTGCCGGGCTGGCGGTATACTGCATCCTTTCTCTTACCGGAAGGACAAGTTCAGCGCTTGAGGGCGACCAGGCCGGGGAGAACTGATAATTTATTGTATTCATTTGATTTAAATTAATAGAAACTTCACAAAAGATGATTTACTAAAGCTTTCCATTAACGCTTGTCAATAAGACAAATGAGTACTATTCTTATAAACAGGTGAGAATAATGAAGAAAATTTTAATGTTAATCGCTTGTCTGTTGGTGTTAACTTCATTGCCTGTTTTGGGTGCTGAACAGAAAAATCAGGTGTATTTTGACGGGGAAGTAGAAAGTGTTGTCAAATCATTGATTCAAAATAGCAAAAAAACACTTGATATAGAAGTATTCTTGGCTTCAGATTGCAAACCAATAATTGAAGCTTTGATGTCAGCAGCAAAACGTGGTGTGACAGTGCATATAATTGTTGACAATCAGGAGTATAATAAACCCAACACGAAAACTGGTTTTCCAGAAACTCTCCTTGAGAAATCTGGCATTGTTGTCAGATGGGAAAGAACAGGAAGGACGATGCATCGGAAATTCGCTGTTGCCGATGGCGAGGTGATTTTTCTTGGGTCATCAAATTGGACCATAAACAGTTTTGAAGAAAATAATGAGATAAATTTGTATGTTAGGGATAGGGAGATTGCTGGGAAGATTGAATTGAAATTTAAGCAAGATTGGGATTTTGCAACCGGAACATTTAAAACACTTGATCAAAAAACACCTCCCGAAGAACCACCAGAATGCTATTATATTGCAGCAACCACAACTGGGAAAATTCATAAATCTTATTGCGTAGAGGTAGATGATATTAATCCAGAAAATAGGGTTAGATGCGATAAGCTAGAGGATGCCCTAAAAAAATACCCAGGAAAAGAAAAATGTAAAATTTGCTTCAAGAGCGAAAAGAAGTCAAAATGATATCTAAATAAATTATAAAGCCCCCTCAATCTGCCGAAGGGGCTTTGTCCAAAAGAGAAGAGGGTTTTACCTGATCGTAAAACAGAGCACCTTTCCGTCGGTGCAGGTGATGATGGTTCCATCAGAGATTGCAATGTTTGCATTGACAGGATACCCGCAATCCAGTTTTGCAAGCTCCTTGCCTGTTTTTGCGTCCATGCAATAGAGCGTTTTGTTGTCACTGCCAAAGAACACCTTGTCGCCACAGATTGCCGGCGATCCAAACACGTTGTCGCCTACAGGTGCGTTCCAGGCTTCCTTGCCATCTGCAATGTTCAGGCAATAGAAGGTGTCGAAGTCCGAGCCCGTGAAGACAAACTGGTCATAGACGGCCGGCGCGGTCACCTTGTCACCGCTCTTGAATGTCCAGAGCTTTGCACCGGTGAGTGCATCGAAGCAAGCCAGATTGGCGTCACCAACAATTGCCCATACCTTTCCGGACGAGGCAACAACCGGGTTGACTATTCCGTCATCGGTCTTGCTCTCCCAGACCAGCTCGCCAGTTTCTTGGTTGAGGCAGTACAGCTTCTGGTCCTGCGAGCCAAAATAGACCTTGCCATCCAGCAGGGCCGGTGCAGAGGCAATTCCACTTCCAGCCTTGAAGCTCCAGTACTCATAGCCGCTGTCGGCATTCAGGCAGTGGAAGTTTCCGTCCATGTCGCCAAAGAATGCCACTCCACCACTGACTGCTGGTGAAGACTCGATCTTTGAGGAGAACTTTGATTTCCAGACAGGGTTTTTTGATCTGGTGTTTACACAGTAGAACTTTCCGTTTTCATCGGCAAAATAAATCTTTTCGCCAGAGATGCACGGTGTGTTCCAGATTTTTGCGTCTGCCTGGAAGCTCCATTCTTCCTTGCCTGTCGGGATGTCCAGGCAATAAAGCCTGTCACTGCCAAAGTACACTTTTCCGTTTGATGCAACCGGTTGTCCCCTGAGAGGCTCTTTTGATTCAAATTCCCACGCCTTTTCGATTGCCGGCTGGGCCGAGATTCCACCCGTTGCGGTGCCGGTCCTTGACATGTTCCCCATCATCATTGGCCAGTCCTGGTGTGTTGCCATCTGCTTGCCAGCGTCTGTGCCGCCACTATTTGCCCCATCGCCGCTTCCACAGCCTGTGAGCGGGAGGGCGATAACCATGAATAATACTGTCAAAACAGCGAATTTCTTCATAATGCTCCTTTCCATGGCACTTTTGACACGGAAGGGAGGGGTGTGTTTTTAACTATCTTGAAATTCTCTTCAAAACAGGATTTTTCCCTTCTGGGTGTTTTTTGCCAGAAATATGACTGTCGGGCAACCTGGGCCTGTTTTTCATGTCCACTTGAACTTATCCGGTTTGGGGATAAATTAGGGGGGATGAAGACGCTTGATTTGTTGAGTTTGCCATGGGAGGGCCCGGTTGGTTTTGGGGAGTATCTGGAGGAATCGGAGCTTTGCGACATGTCTTCAAAATCCGTCGTGCAGGTGACCGAATCGATACTGGGCGGTATAACAAATCCAAATGACGCTGCACGGGTGATCTACCATTTTGTCAAAGACAACCTGGTTTTCATGTTGCCCCCATCGATCTTTACCAGGGCGTCGCAGGTACTTGCGACAGGTGGCGGGGACTCGGTTTCAAAATCCATTTGCCTTGTCTCCATGATGAGGCTTGCCAGGATACCTGCCAGGTTCAAGATTTCCATTGCTGACAGTTCGTACTTGAAGGGGCTTTATGTAGGCATCGTCGAGAGATTTGTTCCGAAAACCATGATCCACCTCATGCCAGAAATCCACCTGAAGGGCAGGTGGATAACGCTTGAAGGGGTTGTCCTGGACAGGATGTATCTGGAAAAACTTTCAACGATACTCAATGATGACGGGCCCTGCTTCAGCCTTGGTGTTGCAGACAAGAGGCCGCTCCTTGTACTCTCAAAAGACATAGAAAACTGGGATGGAGAAAGTGACACTTTCTGTCAGTCCACATGTGTTCTTGAGGACCTTGGTGTTCACACCAATGCGGAAGAAATTTTTGCCGGACACACACCAAAGAAAGTCCAATCCCTTATGTTTTCGACAGTTGTTTCGCCCTCGATCACAAAGAACATATCGAGACTGAGAATGATATGACAAAGGGTTTCTACAGGCCACAGGGCCAGCGCTCCATTGAAGTGGTCTCAAATCTCGGCATCCTTGTGCCAACAGTCTGGGAATTGTTTGGCGACAAGGAAAAGCTTGCCAGGGCCTGGGGTGAAGGTCTTGAAATTTCAATGATAGAAGGTTGTGAAGGGCAAATATGGGGTCTTGAACCGAGTTTTTCGGTTTCCTGGCGCATAGAGACCCAGGAATCCAGGCAGTATGAAAGCCTGAGGGCAATTTTTGAGGGCAACCCCTGGCACCACAGGCCTGACCTCTTCGAGCTGGCCGTACAGTTCGAATTTGGGGAAACATGCAAGCTCAAACTGTCAGGGTTTGACCTGACCCATACCGGAGATGCTCCCCTGCTTTCGGCCTCCTCGTGGGCCTACACAAAAATGGCCATGCTGACAAAGTTTTTTGGAAAAGAACCTGAAAAGTGTGTTTCTGGTACAAGATCAATCGAGGCATCAACAATTATAAAGACAACACCTGATACCCTCAGGTCGATGCTTTTGCGTGCCGATGAGGCCGTGAAGTGGCTTGCTGACATGGTCCAGATTGAAGCCAGGGAGAGCGGCCAGTTCCAGATTGCATGGCAGAGGCCATGGGGCAACATTCTGCTTCACGGGGTTGTTTCAGAATTTGAAAGCGACAGGATAACACTTGTTGCAAAGGACAATCCATTCTCTCCCTCCTCTCCGCTTTCCCTGAAGTTTTCTTTTTTGCAGGAAGGTGAAAACACGAAATTGTCGGTTGTCTTTGATGGTTTTGATGTGCAGCCCTGGGCTTCATTTTCTGTCCTTCTATTTTCTGAGATTGCCCAGGTTTCGCTTGCAGGACTTGGTTTGATTGTTAACGAGAAATAGGACCTCAGAGCTTGCCTGCCCAAACAACTACGTATCTTTCCCCAAATTTTTTGATGAAGGCCGAAAGGCCCTCGCAGAACCTGTGTTCGATGTATCCATTTCCAGCATCAAGCCAGGTGCCGTCTGAATCATGAAGGCCGGCATTTGCAATTTCTTCTTGTATCTCCAGCTTGCTTCCATCGGGAAGAACTGTGATTGTTTTTGACGGCTCGCTTGCAAAAGTCATTTTCAGGGCCACCGAACCGGAGTATTTTATGGCAGTTATATTTGTTGGGAAGCGCTTGAGTGGCTCAAAGAATTTTGCCTGCCCGGAGGTGGTGTCAAAAATGGCAATCGAGTAGCCTGTTTCTGTGGCAAGGGCTGCTGCAACAAGGCCATTCCCAAGGAAGCAGACTGGGGATGCCTGGTTCTTGATGCGGTTGAAGACGCCAAGCCCGTACTCGCCTTCCCAGAGGGTTTTTGTTTTGGCGCCATCATCGAGGAGCAGTTTTTGTCTTCCCTGTTCGTCAATGTAAGTATAGATGGTGTTTCCACCCATTGATTTCCCAAGGAATCTGACTTTTCCAGTGTAATTTGCAATTTCTCTTGTTCCAGAAGAAAGGACGAATTTTCCACCTTCATCTTTTGGGATAGCGGTTTCCTGTTTGATCTCGCCTGCTAGTTGCTGTGGTTTTACTGATGGTTTTTTCCAGCTGTCCTCAATTAGGGAAAGGGAGATGGCTGGATCGGCATTCAATCTTAAATAGACAGCCCCGTACGCTTCACCGTTTTTCAATACCACAAGGCCTGATAGATGGTTGTAGTCTCCCGGGACACCGGAAATCCTGCACATCTTTTCCCAGTCACCCTGTATTGGTGTTGCCTCCAGATCAAGCTCTTTGCCGGTTTTGCCGGTTGCCGGATCATAGACGTAAAGGGTGCTGCTTGTTGATTTTGGGGAAGTTCTTATCCTGACAGCCTTGTCTACCAGAACTGGCTTTATCGAATCTGACTCGACTGGTTCTTTTGAGAGACTGATTACAAATCTGTCTCCCTGCCCTTTTTTGTACAGGATTTCTTCTTTGGCTGGCAGGTATCCTGTTACCTTTGCTTCTATTTTGTGAACACCCTCTTGAAGCTCAAGTTGTGCTGGGGAGGTGTATTCTTTGCCTTCAAAGATAATTGTTCCGCCCTTTGGGTTTGTCTCCACTGTGACTGCCCCGCCACCGCAGCCTGCAAGAAACAGTGCGGCGAGGGCTATTGCCGGGAATTTATTTAGCAAAGAACGATAGAAGTAGGCTGTCATAATCCTGCTTGAAGTCAACACCCTGTTTGTTCTGGACATAGGTTATAGCATAGTATTTGTCATCTTTTGTGTAAACCGTCTGGATCTGCTTTATTCCACCGTCGGAATAGACAAACTGGTAACCAATACCTGAACCAAGCTGGACTGAGGCAGGAACCGTGCTCCCCTCAATTGAGGAAGTCATTATTTTGGCAATATTCTCTGCCTTTTCTGTGTTGCCAGTCTGGGTTGCAATCATGATGCTTCCCTGTGTCTTGTCTGGCGGGAAAATGGTGACGAGCATGTCCGTTGTTTTTTCTGCTGTCCAGTTTTTTGGGAGGATTATTTTGAAATAGTCATTTTCAAAAGGCTCACCAGTTGGAAGCTTGTTTGGGACCTCAACATCTGGTTTGCCTACTGGCTCATTGCCATTTGTTGGCTTTTTTTCCGGATCAGCCGGATTTTGCTGGCCAGATGAATTTTGCGGGTCTGTTGTTTTGCCACCGTTTCCTGTTGGTGTTTGTTTTTCTATTTTTGTTATTTTTGCAACAAAGCTTGCCGCCATGTTATTGGCGGTTTCGATGATCTGGTCTTCGTGGTCGCCCTGGGTGAGCTGGATGTTGTAGACAATGCCATCAAACGGGAACAGGGCTATGACTGATTCCGGATTTTGCGTTTCAATCCACCATGCTTTGTTTTTTCCAAGTTCTGCTGGTTCGTTCTTGATTATTTTGCCTGTCAATGTCTGGGTGAGCGAGGAAACGAGCTGGTTTATGGAACTCATGTCACCAGTTTTTGATGAGGGGTCGGGAGCGTAAGTTATAGAAAATTCGACATTTTCCGATTTTATAAGCACCACATTTTCATTTTCTGTCACCTGGTATGAGGAAGGGTAGGCGATTGAAAGATGGTTATTCTCAAAGGTCTTGTCCAGCGCAGGTGCGGATTTGCCGCATGAGGAAAGCATAATGCAGACTGATATAAAGACCAAAGCGAGTGTGTTATGTAATCTTCTTGATATGTTCATCATTGTTCTCCAAGGAACCTATTTTGCAATCATAGCTACATATGTCAACATTGTATTTTGTTCAAACAATTAAGTGATGGTTTAATCGCATCAATAATCATACATCTCATATCGTGATTTTTATCCATAAAAAATGGCCCCCTAAAGAGGGGGCCATTTGGCTGCTCCAGATAATGTGCGGCCTAATTTGTTTTTATAGTTCCAAGCATCTTTTTTATATCGTCCGAAAAACCATCCTGGATCATTACCACTATCATGATGTTGTTTTTTTCTCCAACGAGGTCGGTCACGACGATCCTGTCATCCATTGCCAAAAAATCAATCCTGTCGTATTCGATTTCACCAATTTTTTCAGCCGATTCTTTTACCTTCAAATTGGCACTTTGTTTGAGGCCTTCTTTTAAGCTTTTTGCATAATCACCCTTTTTCATTCCTTGGCGATCAAGTATCACTATCGAGAATGTCCTGTTGGATGGGTTTGTGAATGTTATTCTTCCTATCAACTCTTCGTATTTGGGAGTCCAGCTCTCAAGAGGAGTGATTGTGATTTTGCCTGCCACAAATGGTTGGCCAAATTTTGTCTCTTCGGTTTTTGGAGTGGTTTCGGTGTCCTTCTTTACAGGCTCTTTTTTTGTGAAGTAGTCTGGTTTTGTTATCTTGAAGGATTCAATGGCCATTTTTGCAAGGTCAAGCTTCTCCTGTCCTTCAACCTCGGCACCAACGCCAACCATGAGGACAGCCTTGTCGACGGCCGTGATGAACATGAACCCGCCCTTCTCCTCCTTCTTGCTCTTTGCCGAGAGCCAGACACCCTTCAGGCCATTTATTTCCTTCTCCTCGGTTGAAAGGTTGAAGTCCTCGCTTCCACCAAGCTCTTTAAGGAGCTGGTCCGAATATGTTTTGATTTCAGCAATATCATTTGCTTTTATTTGCTCGTTTGGGACGGACTCGATCATTATTCCAACGCCGTCTCCACTGATTGTTGTCAATGACTGGCCTTCTTCAGCCTTCCATGAGCCTGGGTGGCTTATATTGAAATAGGGCCCTTCATAAGTTTTGTCCAGTGTGGTCTTCCCACATGAAATAAGGGTCAGTCCTATGATAACCACCAATAGAATGTTTTGGAGTTTTTTCATCTTGTTCTCCTTACTTTTTTATCCTGATGCTTTCAAGCATTGTTTCTACATCTCCGCTCAATTTCCCTGCAATCAGAGCTTTTATTATCTTGCCATCTTTCTCGCCGACAAGATACATCAGCGGTGCACCGTCTTTTTTTGCTGGCAGATCATATATGTAATACATCATTTCGGCAAACTTGAACGGTTTTGGGCCAGTGACCTTGTCCTTGTTGACCATTGCATCTTTGAATGATTCCAGGAATTCCTCCAGAGTCATTTGCCCTTTGTCCATGATCCCAACATCCATGTTTGGTGCATAAGATGTCTGTTTTGCTTTTGTGCTTTCAGGAAGCAGACGCAGTGTAACATTGCTATTTTTCAGGTTTTTCTCCCCGGCCCATTCCTTTGCCGGTGTTATAGAAAATGTTTCGGTTTCGATTGTCTTTGATGATCCGTTGACATTGTAGTTCTTGGCGAAATCTTCCACCCTGTTTTTGAAACAATCCTCGTCCTTGATCCTGAAGCTTTCGGCGATTTTTCTGGCCTTGTCCATGCCGGTTTTCAGGCTGACTGGTTGTGCCAGACCCACCCACACAACGACATTTTGTATTGGTACATACATTATCAGGCCGCCTGTGCCCTGTTTTTTGTTTTCCACCTCAACCCAGACGCATGGAAGTGAGCCACATTTGCTTTCCCTTTCAGTCACTGTGTTTGACGTATCCTTGCTCATGCTCTCCACGAGTTGCTTTGCAGACTGCCTTGCGACCTCAATCTTGTCGGTATTTGAATAGTCCATGTTTGGCTGGACTTTCATAAAGACCTCGTCATCAAAGACCATGAACGTATCGCCCTCGGCAAGAGTTTTCATATCCTTGTCGTATTCGATTTCAAACCACCCGCCATCGTGTTTTGTGGGTGGTTGCCCGCCACAAGAGGCAACAAAAAGGGCCATCAGCAAAAAAACAACAAGTTTCTTCATTCAAATTCCTCCGCATAAAAAGTAGTCCCAAAAAATTGGCTTGTCAAAGGTCGTTAAAACAAAAAACCGGCTTTTTTAAGCCGGTTTTTTGTTGGTTCTTTAAAGTGGTTATTACTTTGTTTCGACTGAGTTGAGCATTCCCTCAATTGTAGCATCGATATCGCCATTGAGGGCTATAGTGATGATCTGGCCATTTTTCTGTCCAAAAAAGCTTAAAACTTTGATTTCTTCATATTTATAAGCAAGAGTTTTGTAGTCGATGCCTGCATAGGATGCTGTTGCTTCTTCAAATGAAATGCCATCTTTGGTTAGGCTTTGTTTCGTTTGTTCAACAAAGTCTTCTACTTTGTAAGGGATTTCTCCGATTTTAACACTTGTTAGGGCAATTTGTTTTCCATCATCATTTGTGATTGACAACATGTCTATATCACCATTCTGCTGATCATTTGGTATTTCAGGGGTATTATTTTTCCAGCCCTCGGCAAGACCAATTTTGAGCATCTTGGTTTCGGCATAGTTGGCAAATGTTGCGGCCGGGGTCTGTTCGTTGTTCTGATTTCCGGTCTGGTTCTCTGTCTGTTCTATGTTCTGGCCTTCGTCGGCTGGCTTTGTGCCCTCGTCATTTGATCCGCCACCGCAGGATGCGAAAACGGCAACGCCAAGCACCAGTATGATAAAAGTTGCGAAAAATTTCTTCAAGTTGAAACTCCTCTCTGTCCTTTTGGGATTTTCAAAAGCACATACATCATATGAAGCAAGCTTGTTCTTTCAAGACGTTAAAAGCTTAATAAAATCTCAACAAAATAGTAATGGGTCATGGATGCTTGAAAGACATGCTTCCGATTATTTTTTCGGCGGTTCTGGAGGGTTTTCCATCAAAGGATGCCGTGGACAGAAGAAAAACTTTCCCTTTTTGTCCCGAAAACATCGAAACCATTTTGGTCTGCCCAACCGAATATTCAAATGCCCAGTAATCGTTCACTCCGATCCTGGTTTTCTGTATTGTCCCGCCTGAAAGCGATGATGACATTGACTGGCAGGCGTTTTTTGGGTCCCTGTTTTCCCCAAAGGCCGTTACTGTGAAACCCTGGTCGAATTTTGCAATATCTTTTGGACAAACCAGCACAACGCCGTCTCCACCGGCCTCCCAGCCTGACGGGAGCATCAGGGAGAGATTTTCGTTTTCAAAGCGCGTTTCAAGTTTTATTTCTCCACCATTACCGTTTTGGGATGGTTTTTCAGGGCCAAGATAGGAGTCGTCCGTTATTCTGAAGGAAAAAATTATGTCTGAGGCTGATTTGAAGAATGGCGATTCAACAGCTTTTTCGTCCTGGAGTGGTTCCTTGAGCGAGATTGTGGCTATGTTGTTTTTTAGAGGGACACCGATTTTTTCCCAGGCTACATTCTCGCCTGTCACGTCAATCACAAGGCAGGGTACGTCGCCCAGTTTTGCCTCTCTGAAACTGGCTTTTGCTCCCAGTCCGTCTGCCATTTTCCGGGACTGTTCTTTCAGGAATGCCACTCCCTCAAAATCCCCAGGTTTGAGACCTTCTGAAGGCTCTACTTTTACCTCAACAATAAATTTGTCAGTGATGATGTTTGTAAAATTTCCAATAGGCTCAACCTTCGCGTTTTTTGGGTAGTCGATCCTGTAGAAGGGACCAAAATATGTTTCAGTGAGAGGCAGTGGCTTTTCTTCAGCTCCACAGGAGAGAAGCGCGGCCATCGCAAAAAGTGCAACAAGAATTCTGGTTGCTTTCATTTCCACCTCACTTGAAACGGAAGCTCTTTACTATGAGCCCTGCAAGTCTGGTGTCCTCGGCACTGGCCCCTTTTCCTGGAAACATCATGCAACTTACAACAGCATTGTCGAGTGGCACCATGAAGGCCTGCATTTTGCCTATTCCGGCTTCACCCTCCATCCAGAGAGCTTTTTTCCCTGATACTTCGCGGGTCTCCATCGTACCCTTACCGGTTTTTCCTATCGTTTTTTCAAAAGCTTGCGACAGCTCGCTTATGCTTGAGATGTCGTTTTCCCTGGAGCCTTCATAGGGGAAGATGGAGAATGGAATGGTAATGGATTTGTCTTTTTTGAAGATGTTGACCCCGCCGCCAACCGAGGAGAGTGTTTCCCACCCCTCCGGGTAGTAGACCTCGAAAAGGTCACCATCAAACTTGAATTTTAGCTCCTCGGGCACCTGGCCGTCTGTCTTCTGGCCACCACAGGAAGCCAGAACAAAGAAGCACAGGCAGGCCAAAAACATTTTTTTCATATCACGCATTATACACAAAAACGGTGCCATTTGTTTCAAAAAGTTGTTGACCTTACGACCTGGATGGCCATGTCTGCCATTTTCTTTAACGGCATTTTGTTTGTATAGACTGCTGCCACTTGTGAATCGAGAGGGAAAATTGCCGCATAGAAGACATTTTCTGGTCCGTCTGAGCTGACCGTTATGCATTGCTTGCCGCCGATGTTTTCCACCTGGACTTCTTTTTCCTGTTTAAGCTCCTTTGTAATTTCCTGTATTATCGGGGAGAGCGAGTCGAGGTCGCCTTCTTTCAGCCCCTGGCAGTCAAAAAGCTCAATCCTGACTTCAAAGTCGCCCTTGATGGTGGCACTGCTGTTGCCGACAGTTTGCCAGATAAACCCTTTTGGGACGACAATTGAAACAGGCCCAATCTGTTCTCTTCGCCCTTCTATTTTGGATATTTCTGGTGAAATGGTTTTTGAGCATGAAGAGAGAGAAAGAAAGGCCAGCAAAAGTAAAGTGGCTGCTTTTACTGGAAAGGAAATGGCTGGTTTGTTGCTTTGCATTGTGGACCTGTTTTTACACCCGTACCGGGAAACAAACCAGAAAATTGGGCTACGCCTTACCCCTCTCCCTTAGTCTTGCCAGCACCCTCTGTGTGCCGCCAAACATGTCGTGGAGAGTCAGATAGTCGTTATAGATGTCGTTGTAGAGATTCTTGTTTGCCTCGTGTGGTTTGCACCAGTCCAGAGTTCGTGGAAGCAGGGCCTTGAAATAGCTCTCCCGTGACTTGTGTCCGAGTTTTTCCATTCCGGCGGACAGACCGCCGATGATTGCGGCGCCCCTTCCGGTTGCGTTGTTTGTGTCCGGAACGGAGATCGGCATTCCCAACACATCAGCATATATCTGGATGAGGCTTGGCGAGGTGATTGGCAGTGCGCCTGTTGCAACAATCTGCTTGATTTCCACACCGCCAGCCCTGAATGTTTCAATTATTTTTCTTGTCCCGAAGGCAGACGCTTCTGCCAGCGCCTTGTACATATCCTCGGCCCTTGTTTGCAACGTCAGGCCGGCAAAGACCCCGCTCAGCGACGAGTCGAGAAGGACACTCCTGTTCCCACCCATCCAGTCGAGCGCCAGGACGCCGTTTGAGCCTGCCGGCACCTCGGAAAGGTATCTGTCCAGGACTGTCGCAAACTCGGTTTCATCCTCGTTTGCCCTCTCATAGAATGATATCGGGGCAATGGTGTTTACAAACCATTCGAGCATGTCGCTCATGGCCGGCTGGCCGGCCTCGTAGCCCCAGTACCCGTCGAGGATGCCGTCTTTTACTGCACCTGCGTAGCCAACAAAGAGCCTCTCCTGTTTTGACATGACAAGGTGGCAGTTTGAACTGCCCATTACAATTGTCATTATGTTGGGCTCAAATACGCCGGCGCCGGCAACAGCGGACTGGGCGTCTATGACCGCGGACGCGACAGGTATTCCAGTCCTCAGTCCCATCTTCCCGGCCATATCCTTGATCAGTTTCCCGGCTGGTCTTCCGGGTGGCAGCACTTCTATGCCCCTTGATTTGTCGGAGAGATCGGCCAGCTCCTGTGAGATCGAGGCAAAATAGTCATGGCCCGGATATCCGGCACCCTCGACCCAGCAGGCCTTGTATCCGGCTGCGCACTGGTTTCTGACCTGGTGGCCCGTCAGCTGCCAGACGATCCAGTCTCCTGCCTCGACGAAGTATTCGATTGATGGAACAAGCTCCGGCGCCTCCTGGACGAGCTCCAGCAGTTTTGGCCAGAGCCACTCTGCGCCCATCTTGCCGCCATAGAAATCAAGGAAGGGTTCGCCCCTCTCCTGTGCGATTGAAGTCAGAAGATTGGCCTGCGGCTGTGCCGTTGTGTGCCGCCAGAGTTTTGGCCAGGCGTGGGGGTTTTTTGAGAGGTCACCAATCATGCAAAGTGGGGTCCCAAAAACGTCAACAGGAAGCACAGTGCAACTTGTGAAGGAAACACCGATTGAGATTATCTCTTTCTCGGGTATCCTGGTTTCCTCGATCAGTTTTTTTGTGGCCTCAAAAAGCCCGTCCAGCCAGTCGGATGGGTCCTGAAGGGCAAAGCCCCTGGGCAGTTTTGTGCCATCAGGGAGTGTTTTTTCAATAACGCCGGACCTGTACGGTGACGAGGAGAAGCCTATTGTCTGGCCAGTTTTGACATCGAGCGCCACGACGTTTACCTGGGAAGTTCCGAAGTCGGCTCCTAGAAGAATTCTACCCATGTCCCAAATTTTAGACCATTTAACCTGCCAAGGCAAACGGTTTTGGCAAGACCGCGAGTTTAATCACGAAATAATCAATGGAGTTATTTTTGAATGTGACAATGGCGACAAAAAATGGCGGATAAAAAGAGACCTTCTGGCCAAAAATCCGAGGGTGATTCTCTCGGCTTGCTCACGCATCGTTGTGGTTGACAGTAAAGGGCTGGCTTTTTGCGGGTATTAAAATTGCTTGTTTAAGGGCAAATCTAAACTTTCACATAGCAGAAATTACTTCTTTTTATGTGAATATACATGATGCAATAATTTGCTATCAAATCTCCGTTTATTTTTGTTCCAGTAGTTTTACATCCAATACTCTATATGGAGGCACCTTGACCTGGTCTATTTTAAACTCGTAAATGTTTTTGTTTGAGTAGAGCCCGATTGAGTAATCATCAATAAAAAAAGTGGTTATGACATCTTTAAAAGGGCCATACTCTTTTTTGTACACCTCATAACCTGAATAACCATACACGATGTTGTAGTTTATAAACATGTAGCCTTTTTCTGACCAATAACCAACACAATATGTGCTTATGGTGGTGCCTCCTATGCAACATATCAGGTTTGCATTCTCGATCTGGTCAATGATGCCATCAATTATATAGGTATCATATTTCTCTGGATTTGTCTTATTTTTCTCATGAATAAATCTAGAAAAAGAAAGTTTGTTATCAAAATAGAAAAGCTCTGAATCTGGAAACTGGTCTATAAATTTAGAGGCATTGTATGTTTGCACTTTTCTTTCTAAAGGGTCTACGAGATACAATGTGTTGCCATCGTATGCTGACAGATACCATTTATCTGTTGCACCATCCATCCTATTGTTGTTGAAAACCTCTATTGTTTCAGAATAGGAATTTCTCAGCAGGATCCTGTCCAGTTCAATCAGAGAGTAATGTTCTATCGAGTAGATGAGGATGTATTTGCCATCAAAGCCATAGCAATTTGCCACTTTTTGTTTTATTTTGAAATCATAGGGAGATAGAACGATTTTTCTGCCGAAATGTATTGTTTTTGTAAGGGTGCCATTGTTGTTGTAAAACGAAACCCCTGTCTGTTTTTTGTCCTGGCAGACAAAGGTGAAATCTTCCTTGAGTTGGTCTGTCAAAATAGCAACAAGATCGCTTTCGCCTATTGAAAATTCTTTCACTTTTTCCATACCAAGAAAAATATTGGATTGTTTTTCGTCATCAAAGCACTTAAGAACGCTAATATATTTTGAGTCAGATGACTGGCTGATGATGAAATAATAGTAATCAAAATTTGCTGAAACTGCGTTGTTTGGATCTCCAGATTTGTTGATGTAATTGTAGTCGAAGCCAACGTATTCCCCAGGTAGTTTTATCCTTTTTTCCACTTTTTGCAGATATTGGTCCGAGCAGATGATTAGCTCATTGTTGCCGTAGACTAAAGGTGGGACATAAGGATCCAGTAAAGTCGTAATCATATGGATTGGTAGAGCCTCTCCGACAACCTGTCTTGGTATGATTTTGCAATCTGAACCGATGTGTTCAGGAGAAGACGTGCAATTGGAAAATAAAAATACAGTTCCACTAAAAAATAATATTGATGCAGCGAATAAAGATATTAATTTTGTTTTCAAAGACACTTTTGCCTGAGGTGCTTTTGCTGAATCTGTCATTATCTTGTCTCCCCAAGTTTTGCATGTAATTTCTGGGAACCATAAAAATTATACATCAAGATAATCCTTATTAGTTTAATTTTACAGCCACCCTTTGCCCCTCATCCACCACAGCATGAATGTCGGTGTTCCAATAACAATCAAAAGGCAAAACGCAAAGGCCAGAATGCCTGTCCAGGGGCCAAGTGCTGATGATACCGGCTGGAAGAAGTTCATCCCGAAGAACCCCGTGACAAAAGAGATTGGCATGAAGATTGTCGCGATGATCGTGAGCGTCTTCATGATGTCGTTCATGCGGTTGTTGACCACCGAAAGATAGGTGTCCAGTGCGCCACCGATGAGGTCTCTCATCGATTCCGTGATGTCGTATATCCTCACAAGGTGGTCATAGATGTCCCTGAAGTATATTCTGTCCTTTGCGTCAATGACCGGGTATTCGTCCCTTGCCAGCTTGTTTAGCACTTCCCTCTGGTGGCTGAGTATCCTGCGCAGAGTCAGCAGTCCCCTCTTTTTTGAAAGGATGTCTGCGACAACTTTGGAGTTTCTTGACTCGAGGATCCTGTCTTCGATCTCGTCTATCTCCTCGTCCATGTCCTCGACCACCAGCATGTAGTCGCTGACTATCTGGTCAATCAGATTGTATAAAAGAAAATCTGGCCCCCTTTTCAGCATCCTCGGGTCCTTCTTGCCCTGGTGGAAAACTTTGTCCACAGCTTCGATTGTGCATTCGTGGTATGTCACCAGATAGTCCTTGCCAAGAAAGATGTCCAGCTCCGAGGTTTCGATGTCGTCAGAGTTCTCGCTTTTTGCCAGCGAGTGCAGGACTATGTAGAGATAATCAAGCCAGTCGTCAAGCTTGGGGACGTGATTTTCCTGGATCGCATCATCGACAGAGAGAGGGTGGAACTTAAATTTTTCTATCATCAGGGACTCTGCGGTTTCCTGTGGCTCATTGTAGAAATCAACCCAGAGCAGTGTTTTTTGGTCTGTAATGTAGCTGTCCAGCACCTGTTTTTGCGGAACTTCGATGATATCACCTTGTTTTGTGACGAATATTGCCCTTATCATGCGCTTGCCTCCGCTAAATCTATAAGGAGTATGTCGTTTTTTGTAAACATTTGGCCTTGTGGCGTGTTGAATTTAATGGCCAAAAGACCTATGAAACTTTGGGCTCGTTGTTTGGTGGGCATTTTGGTTTATAATCTTATAGCATTAGGTTAGGAGGATTTGAGAGATGCCAGTTCGAATTATTTGTGGTTTGCAGTGGGGGGATGAGGGCAAGGGCAAGCTCACGCACCTGCTCTCGGATGGGGCGGATGTTGTTGCAAGATATGCTGGTGGGCCAAACTCCGGGCACACAATCATATCTGGGGGAAAGAAATTTGTTTTCCATGTGGTGCCTGCTGGCATATTCAAACCAAATTCAATCAGCCTCATAGGGCCCGGGACTGTTATTGATCCTGCAGGCCTGATCAATGAGCTGGAAGGCGTTGCTTCACAGATCGACTATAAGGGCCGCATTTTCATCTCCGAATCGGCCCATATGATACTTGAGTATCATCGCTACAAAGACAAACTGGATGAGATAGCCAAGGGCAAGGCCATGCTTGGCACGACACTCCGCGGGATTGGCCCGACCTATGCCGACAAGGCCAACAGGACAGGCATCAAACTCGGGCTTCTTAAGGACGAGGCCAAGCTCAGGGAGGCCATTTCAAGAAACCTCGACAACAAAAACAGATCATTTGTTGCTTTTGGTGCCGAGCCATTGTCGTTCGAACAGGTTTTTGGGCCTGTCATGGCCGCAAGGGACAAGATATTGCCGCTTTTGGGTGATGTCTGTTCGATGGCCCAGGACTATGTAAAAAGGGGCAAATATCTCCTTCTGGAGGGCAATCAGGGCGTTTTGCTGGACATCGACCACGGGACGTATCCTTTTGTGACCTCTTCATCGTGTGTCCCCGCATCCGGTCTTGCTACCTTCGGGCTTTCGCCGCAAAGCCTGACGGACATTATAGGTGTTGCGAAGTCTTACCAGACAAGGGTTGGGAAAGGTCCAATGCCAACCATTCAAAATAATGAAACAGGCCAGATAATAAGGGAGAGGGGCAAGGAATATGGCTCCTCGACTGGAAGGCCAAGAGACTGCGGTTTCCTCGACCTCGTTGCGCTCAAGTATGCAATCCAGGTCTCGGGGGCAACCAAGATGGGCCTCACCCTGCTGGATGTCCTTGACGTATTTGGCAAGATAAATGTTTGTGTTGCTTATGAAACCCAATCTGGGACAACTGACAAGTTTATAAATGATGCGGATTTCCTCTCGGCAGTAAAGCCGGTCTACAAAGAGCTTGACGGCTGGAAAGAAGACATATCCCAGTGCAAGAATTATAATGATCTTCCTGGCAAGGCCAAAGAATATATCAAGTTCCTTGAAGACTACACCGGAATACCGGTTTGCCTCGTTTCGGTCGGACCAGACGAGAAGCAGACAATCAGGAGGGCAATTTGATAGAGCGCTACAGCGTCAAGGAGGCCGCAGACATCTGGGAACGCCAGCACCGCTACGACATCATGGCCAAAATAGAGATGGCGCTTGTTGAGGCGTGGGCCAGAATGGGTGAAGTTCCCTATGACGCGGTCGACAGGATAAGACGCAACATGTCATTCACCCTCGAGAGGGTGGACGAGATTGAGAAAGTGACAGACCACGACGTGGTGGCTTTTGTAAATGCCCTTGGCGAAACGGTTGGCGAGGATTCCTGCTACATCCACAAGGGGGCCACATCATCAGACATTCTTGACACTGCGACCTCAATCCAGATACAGGAAGCCGGAAAGCTCATAATTTCTGAAATAGACAAACTCATTTCAATTGTTCGCAAAAAAGCGGAAGAATATAAATACGTCCCGATGATGGGCCGCACTCATGGTGTTCATGCCGAGCCAATAACCTTTGGACTCAAGCTCCTTTCCTGGTACCAGGAATTGAAGAGGGACAGGGACAGGGTTGCGCAGGCAGTTGAAACCAACAGCGTCGGCAAGATGAGCGGTGCCGTTGGCACTTATGCAAACCTTCACCCAGACCTTGAGATGCTCGTATGTGAGAGGCTTGGGCTTAAGCCAGACCCGCTTTCAACCCAGGTCATCGCCAGAGACAGGCACGCAGAGTACCTGCTTGCACTTTCCATGCTTGGTGCATCGCTTGAGAGATTTGCGCTCCAGATAAGGTTGCTCCAGAGAACGGAAACCGGAGAGCTTGAGGAACCGTTCAAGGCCGGGCAGACAGGTTCGTCGGCCATGCCGCACAAGAAGAACCCGAAAACATGCGAGCAGGTTTGCGGACTGGCCAGGCTCCTCAGGGGTAACGCCATGGTCTCCCTTGAAAATGTTGCCCTCTGGGACGAGAGGGACATATCACACTCTTCTGTTGAAAGAATCATCCTTCCCGACACATCCGTCCTTGCGACATACCTTGTCAGGAGGTTTGCCAGGATAGTTGACGGGCTCTTTGTGAATGCCGACAGGATGCGCAAAAACATCGAAGCCACCGGTGGCGCCATTTACAGTGGAAGGCTCCTTGTGTCCCTGATGACAAGGGGCATGGGCAGGAAAGAAGCCTATGAGATAGTCCAGAGGCTCGCAATTCCGGCCTCCAAGGGCGGGACACCATTGAGGGAAGCTTGCAAGGCTGATGCCCAGGTGGCATCCCTGCTTTCGGCGGCTGAAATAGACAACATCTTTGACGTCGGGTTCTACCTGCGCTATGTTGATGATATATTCAGAAGAAACCTGGAGGAGTGATACATGGAAAAACTCTATGAAGGCAAGGCAAAAATTGTCTACAAGACTGACGATCCGGACGTGCTTGTTTGCGAGTACAAAGACTCGCTGACTGCATTTGATGGAACAAAAAAAGATTCAATGGAGGAAAAGGGCGAGCTCAATGCCAAAATTTCCTCTGCCATCTTCTCTTATCTCACAAAACAGGGAATTCCCAACCATTTCATCGAGTTTGTTCCGCCAAGAACGCAAAAGGTCAAAAAGGTCGAAATAATACCGGTCGAGGTTGTGATCAGGAATGTAATGGCCGGTTCGATCTCGAAAAGGCTTGGCATTCCGGAAGGAACTGCCCTTTCAGAGCCGCTTATAGAATTTTATCTCAAAAATGATGACCTCCATGACCCGATCATCTGCGAAAATCATGTAACAGGACTTGGTTTTGCAACAAGGCAGCAGCTTGATGTCATCAAAGACCTGGCATTCAAGGTAAATGATGCAATGAAGAAGTTTTTTCTGGATGTGGGCCTGCGCCTGATTGATTTCAAGCTCGAATTTGGCACCCACAAAGGGCAGGTCATTCTTGCCGATGAATTTTCACCGGACACCTGCAGGCTCTGGGATGTGAATACAAACGAAAAAATGGACAAGGACCGCTTCAGGAGAGACATGGGCGGAGTCATGGAAGCGTACCTTGAAGTTGCCAGGAGGATACATGTACAAGATTGAGGTTTTGGTTCATCTCAAGCCGGACATTCTGGACCCGCAGGGCAAAACTGTGCAAAATTCGCTCAGCAAGCTTGGATTCAAGGACGTGAAGTCCGTAAGGGTTGGCAAGAGCATTGAGCTTGAAATTGAGGCTGGAAGCCAGGATGAGGCAGTAAAGATCGCAACAGAAATGGCAGGAAAGCTCCTTTCGAACCCGGTCATGGAAGTGTTCGCAGTGAGGCCAAAGTGAAAGTAGGAGTTGTAATATTTCCAGGCTCGAATTGCGACATGGATGCGCTGTGGACAACCGGCGCCGTAAAACACCACGAGTCGTTTCCAATATGGCACCAGTCCCAGGACCTCAATGGCGCAGAGCTCATTATTCTGCCCGGGGGTTTTTCCTATGGCGACTACCTGCGCACCGGTGCGATAGCAAAGTTTTCCCCTGTGATGGAAAAGGTCATTGCCCATGCAAACTCCGGTGGTCTTGTGCTCGGGATCTGCAACGGTTTCCAGATCCTCACCGAATCGGGCCTTCTGCCGGGTGCACTTTTGCGCAACGATACACTCAAGTTTGAATCCAGGTGGGTCGAGCTCTCTGTCGAGACCACGCGCACAAAATTCACAAAAAACCTTTCAAAGGGTGATGTGCTGAATATACCGATAGCGCATGGAGATGGAAGGTACTATATCGACAATATTGGCCTTGATAGTCTGATATCACACGACCAGATTGTTTTCAGATACAAAGGCAGGAACCCAAATGGTTCTGTGCATGCCATAGCTGGAATCTGCAACAGGGAGGGCAATGTTCTGGGAATGATGCCCCACCCGGAAAGGGCAGGAGAGGACGTCCTCGGCTCTTCCGACGGGCTAAAAATACTTCTTTGACAAGGAGGCATTTTTGGAGAAAAAGTTCACCAGAGGTTCACCAAACGCTGACAAGGTAGAGGCGACAAAGACCGCGCAGTCGCTGTTGAAAAAGCTGAACACCCTTTTGGAAAAAAGAAAGATTGTGGACTACTCCGTAAAACTTCAAAAAAACAAAGTTTTGCTTGTTTTGCCAACGATGCTTGAGGAAGAGAAGAGAGAAAAGCTTGTGCAGGCGATCATGGAGCTTCAGGGCTCTGACAACATCAAGATCCAGGAAAACAAGGGGCCTGCCAGGTTGCTCTCCGACGAGGACATTGAAGACCAGTTTAGGATATCCCTTCAGAAGTACATACCAAAAGAAACAAAAGTCAGTGGTTCTGTAAGGGATGGTGTCATGACTGTTTATGGCACCACGACCTCGGCCTATGCGAGAGAGGCCATCCTTGATCTGGCAAAGGAAACGCCAGGTGTGAAAAAAGTAGTTGACCAGACAAGGTTGCCAATAGCCAAGTCGGACATTGATCTGGCCAATTCTGTGATGCTGGAGCTTGGCAATGAGGCTGGCATTTCGGTTTATCACCTCCAGGTCATGGCCAGGGGCGGGAATGTTTTTGTGACGGGCAATGCAAAGGACGACAAATCTGTAAAGCTGGCAACAGATGTAATCTCCAAGGTACCAGGAGTGAAATCTGTCGAGAATGCCATCAGGGTCCCTGGAGAAACGATTACTGCAGATGACAAGTTGAGGGACAAGATATTTGACTCTCTGATAAGGTCGCCTTCAGTGAGGGCAAGGGACATAAAATTGGCAGTTGTCCACGGGAACGTATTTTTAAGGGGATACGCCGCCTCTACAAAGGAGATTATTGCCGCAGAATCAATGGTTTCCTCGATGCCTGGCGTAAAAAAAGTCTACATGGAGCTGGAGCCAAGATTGTGAGCATAAAAACCCATATTTCAAAGATATTTTCAGACGCCCTCGAAAAGATGGGCGTCTTTGGTGTCGAGGCGGGTATGACCCGTCCCGACTCGAAAGAACACGGAGATTATTCCACCAATATCGCCATGGGGCTTTCAAAGCAGTTGAAGAAGCCGCCGAGGGCGATTGCGGAAGAGATTGTTTCATTGACTTGCCAGTCATTGACTGGTAAGTCAATATTTGAAAAGGTCGAAGTTGTCGGCCCAGGCTTCATAAACATTTTTCTCAAAAAAGAAGTCATTGCAGATTTTGTAAAACATGCCCTTGATGACGGCTCTTATGGGAAGTGGTGTGTTGGTGGCGGAAAAAAAGTGCAGGTGGAGTTTGTCTCTGCAAACCCGACCGGCCCTATAACCGTTGCCAACGGAAGGGGCGGGCCTCTTGGTGATTCGCTTGCCAGACTCCTTGAGTGGACCGGCTATGATGTTTACAGGGAGTTCTATGTAAATGACAGGGGCGCCAAGGTGGTGCACCTGGCCGGATCACTGGAAGCCAGATACAAACAGGCGCTTGGCATGCCGTTTGTCCTTCCTCCGGAAGGGTATCCGGGTGAATACCTGCTTGATATAGCAAAAGACATTGCAAAAGAGTTTGGAGAAGAGCCACTCGGCTGGGATGAGGCAAGGAGACTGGAGTTTTTTGGAAAGCAGGCAGTGGAGAGGATTATTGCCACCCAGAAAGCTGTTTTCGAGAAATTCGGGATAAAATTTGACAGGTGGTTTTCAGAGCGCGAGATGGCCGAACGCGGGGAGATAGAGCAAACGCTTTCAATGCTTTCTGAAAAAGGCGTCCTCTATCAGCAGGACGGCGCAACCTACATGCGTTCCACCGATTTTGGCGACGACAAGGACTTCGTTGTTGTGAAGTCCAGTGGTGAACCAACCTATACAACAACTGACATTGCCTATCACATTGGAAAATTCAAAAGGGGATTCGGGCACGTCATTGATGTCATGGGCGCCGACCACCACGGGCACACCGGGCCGATGTTTGCTGCACTGGAGGCGCTTGGCCAGCCAAAAGATAGCCTCGAGTTTTTACTTTACCAGCTTGTCCACCTGTTCAGGGGTGGCCAGCAGGTCAAGATGAGCAAGTCCAGTGGAGAGTTTGTAACGCTTGATGAACTGCTCTCCGAGGTCGGCACCGATTCGGCAAGATACTTCTTCCTGATGCGCTCCTCAGACACCCATCTGAATTTTGATCTCGACCTGGCAAAATCCCAGACAATGGACAACCCGGTTTATTATGTGCAGTATGCCCATGTCCGCTGCTGCGCAATAGCCGACGATCCGAGGGCCTCGTCTGTAAACCCGCTAAATGCAGGCGCATTCGAGGGTGACCTCGAAACAGAGCTTGCAAAGGCAATCCTTGATTTCCCTGAAGAGGTCCTTGGTGCGGCAAATTCGAGGGCCCCAAACCGCATTGCAGCCTACGCCGAAAAGCTCTCTGCATGCTTCCACAGTTTTTATCATGACTGCAGGGTCCTTGGGGAGGAGCAGGAGGTTGCAGACAGAAGGATGCTCCTCGTGCTCTCCACAAAAAAGGTAATATCCAGCGCGCTGTCAATTCTTGGCGTTTCTGCGCCTGAAAGAATGTAAATAAAACTTTTTAATGTTGCCTGGTCAACAACCCCGCGTTTTTTGTATAGCCGCGGGGTTGTCTGCATTCAGGCATGGATGGTGCCTCAGGCTTTTTGTGCGGCCTTTTCTTCTTCCTGCTTTTTCTGTGCTTCTTTTTTCTTCTCCGCGTAGGTTATCTTGAGCAGGTCTTTGATGTTGTATTTGTAGCTTGCGCATTTCTCAAGCTTCCTGTCGGTCTGGGTGAAATCTGTGGTCATTGGGAGCCACTTCGCGGGGCAATTGGCAAGACAGCATGGCATGAATACGCAACCATCACACTCTTCCTTGTCGAATGGATTGAAAAGCACCCATTTGAAATAGTTTTCCCCGTTGATGGCCTTCATGTCCATTATGTTGCCATACGATTCCTTCTCCTGTCCAACCTGGTTCCAGCATCTGACAAGCGACCCGTCCGGGCAGATGACGGTTGATGTTGGCCTTGTGGCACAGCACGATGAGGACATTGAGCGGACATACCAGGAGAAGCCAAGATTTTTTTCAATTGCCGACTGGTAGAATTTTGTCAGGACCTCGGCGTATTCCTGCACATTCAGACACATGTTCTCCACAGATGCGCATGCCTTGGTTGCCTCGGAGGTAAGGAGTCCCGGATAGATGGAGATATTCTTTTTGCCGGCAAGTATTTTGATGCTGTCAAAAAGTGGCGTGAAGTCTTTTGCTATCTCCTTGTCCACGTTTACCCTGACAGCAATCGGGATAAATTCTGATGCCTCGAGGACATTCTGCACAATCCTGTCGAATGTTGGCCCTCCCCCACGAAGCACCCTGCGCTGGTTGTGGATATCTGGCGGCCCGTCGATTGTTGCCTGAATGTGGGTGACTTTCCTCTCAGAAAGTGCTTTTGCTTTTTCCTTGTCCAGGAGCCAGCAGTTGCTGATCATGTGTGACGAGTACTTGACCTTCCGCTCATTGCAGAGGTTTATGAAGAAGTCTGAAAGCTCGATGACCGTGTCGTATCCCAGGAGGGGTTCACCGCCAAACCATGTGATGGCAAAATATTCAAGATATGAACTTTTAAATGCTTCAGTTGTCATTTCCTTTATTTTGTCGATGACCTCTCTGGACATGCTGACAGGTTTTTGTTCTTCAAAACAGTAGGTGCACTTGAAGTTGCAGGCCATTGTGGGGAGCAGGGTATAGCCTAGTGAATTCGGACTGTATGTTGACTGGAGAAATTTGAGTTTTACCCTGTCCTGTTCGTTGAGCGTTTCCTCGACGAGCATTCCGCCTTTTTTGAACTGCTCGTAGGATTCCTTTTCCTTGTCTGTAAAATTGTTTGGATCAATTTTTTTTGATGCACATTTCATAAAAAATTTGTATGTTTCCTTGTCCAGCTCTGCAAAGCCGCTCGCAAAAGCATTATAGCAAAGCTTTGCCCCGTTATCGCCTTCCATCCAGATGTTATACATTGATTCTTTCATTGAGATTGCTCCTTTTGTTTGTCTTTTTAACGGGGGGAATTTGACCCCCCCGTTTTCTCGTGATTATTATCCTAAATTATGGAAGAATGGGATTTGTGTATGGATTGCAGACCTTGCCGTCAGTGCAGATCCATCCCTTTGTCGGGCAGTATGTCGGGCAGTATGTTGGGCAGTATGTTGGGCATGTAGCGTCTGTCTGGAAGCATTGGCCCCAATAGTCCACGCAGCTTGCATTATTGCAGGTGTAACCACCTGCAACACAAGTCAACACTTCACAGTGAACACCTGTGCAGGTATAGGTTTCGGCACCTGCACAGTCTTTGTAGTTGCACTGCGATGGCTTATCTGCCTGGCAGTATGGCACAAAATCATCAATTGGTGATCCCGGTTTTATGATCCAGTTCATTTATTCGCCTCCTTTTTCACAGATACCATGATGGGCATGGGGCATAGGTCGGACAAGTGGTTTCCCAGCCTGCGGGACATACCTGATTGGTGAAACATTGAGTATAGGCATCAGGTGGATCACATACATGATCCGGGCAGTATTGAACACAAGTCTTTGAGCATGCCCATGCACATGGTTCACCAACATCATCAAAAACATTTACGCATGAGTTTCCTGTACAGTATGCATCTGCTGGATTGCATTGGTTTTGAACACACTTGTGGTGACTGCACTGTTGCTGAGTACAATTGATTACAAACTCATCCATTGGATTTACAATCCATTTCATTTCGTTTGTTCCCCTTTCTTGATTTGTGTGGCATAAATGTCCCAGTCAAATTCATCGAGTTCTGCCCAGGTCACAAGATTTTTGTATATTCTTGCCCAGCGTCTGACCTCTGCCTTGATTCTTCTGGTTCCTGGAACAAGGACCTCTGGCATTTTGTCTTCGCCATAACCAAACAGCATGAGGTCGAAATCTTCCGGATTTTCGAGTGTGTTTTGCGTCCACACAACATTGTCTCCGTAAGCACAACATCCGGCTATGTTCAGCCTGCCAAAGACTTTTTCAGAGATTTCAAAGACATCATTTTTTGCCTGGTCAAAACCCAAAAGCTGGGTGTATCTTTTTTTGGAAAAACCAGAAACGAGCATGACAGGAAAGTTTGAGTCAGGACAATTTATCAGATCAATAGACATGACCTCATCGGGTGCTGGATTCATCACATAAAATTTTTCGCCTGTGACGAGGTTGTAGCCTTTTATTCTGTTTATTGCCCTGTCGCCCTGATAGGATTGTTCCTGATAGTAGACAAAATCTCCCTGTATGACTGCCAGATACTGATGATCCGGGCCTTCATCGATTGGCACCACCTTGTCCTTTTCAATATCATACATCATGAGGTCGAGGTTGCTTGAGTTTCTCACCTCATAGACGACCACTTTTCCATTTGTGACCGGACACGCCCTCTGCAGGCTGTTTTTGAATTTATGAATTCTTTTTGGTTTTTCCCCGGGGTGATTCAGGTCACAAAAGTAAACGCCAAGGTCTTTTGACATGTAGTCAGGCCATGTGGCGATGCCTCCCGAAACATTTACATAGGCACGGTATCCAGCAGGCAGGTCGATGATTTTTTGTTCCCCAGCCCTTATGTCTGCAAACCAGATAGAATTTTTCTTCTTTGTTTGCATAAGCTGCTGATCAAGCCATACGACATAGTTTTCTGAGGCATAGATGAAATTGTCGGTTGAAAAGGAAGGAAGCTGGTCCCCTCCTCCTCCCAGTTGACGTTTTTCCCCTGTTTCCAGATCCATGCAGAAAACCTTGCTTTGGCCATTTTCAGAGCCTATCCAGACAACCTTGCCATCAAGCGGGAAGGGTGTATAGGAATTTTCGTCTGCCGAAACAGCTATCTGTATTTCCCCGTCATGCTCCCCGCAAACACCAAAGCGCGCTGTGCCACCAAAATAAATTGGAAGGCAAAGCGCGACTACCATTAGAACAGCGATTTTTTTATATGCGTTAATGGTAATCCTCCTTTCTTTTTGCCAGACTCTGCTGGCCCCCGTCAGCTCCTCAGGATCAACATGGGGGATTATCAAAAGAAAGAAGGATTGCAAAAATGAAGATATCTTTAAATAATGTAAATTGTCTAAATTTTACTTGATAATTGTTTTTATAAAAGCGACAAAAGCTTATTTGAACGGGGTAATTTTTGATGAGCGCAATAAGCGTAAAATGTCAGACACGCCGGAGGCCTCCGGCGTGTCCTTCCTAAAGCTGGATGGGTTATTTAATTTCCGAAGTGCAATTTGGACACTTTGTTGCCTTGATGGGGACTAGAGTGAAGCAGAATGGGCATTCTTTTTGTGTTGGTGCTGGTTTTTCTGCGGGTTTCTCCTTCCTGAGCCTGTTGATCATCTTGACCACGATGAAAATTGAGAAAGATATTATCAGGAAAGATATGAGTGCATTTATAAAGAGCCCGAAGTTCCATGTCACGGCTCCAGCGGCTTTTGCCTCAGCAAGTGAGGCGTATGGTGGAGGGGTCTTGCCTGATGAAATGAGAAGATACATGTTCGAAAAATCTATCCTGCCAAGCAAAAATCCTATTGGTGGCATGATTATGTCGTTTACAAGCGAATTGACGATTGCCCCAAAGGCCGCTCCTATTACAACGCCGACTGCCAGATCAATGACGTTTCCCTTGAGTGCAAACTCCTTGAATTCCTTGAGCATTCCTCACCTCCTCTTCAAATATTAGCATGACTGTCAATTGGGCTGGTCAAAATTATTTTTTAATGTTATCCAAAGCAAATCCTGGACATAAAATCGTTTCATAATATTGATGCGATCAATATATTGAATTATTATTATAAAAGAATGTATTATCTATGTCTGTTTACATTTGAAATATTGCAACGGGAGTTATTAGCACCCTCTCTTGAACATGGTAATAATAGCCAGAACTAATAAAGTGTCATGTTTTGCTTCGAATGATTAAATCAAACCTTTCAATATTACAACAAGCTGTCATGATCGCATGATTTTTTGTGCCAAATAACTTTTTATTCTCACCTGTCGTATTATGAGGCATAAAAGGAAGGAGGCACTAAAATGAAAAAGGTTTTAGCAACAATAGCGACAGTGGCACTGGTTCTGGGAATGTTCACAGGGCTGGTTGGAGCCGCCCAGAAGGAAGACAAGGGAATGGGTGGAATGTTTATGGGAACCGTCCAGCAGATTGGACAGGACAGCCTCACCATGAAGATGGCCTTCACCGAATTCATGACTGCAAAGGTAATCCTCTCGCCAGACTGCAAATATCTCGATCTTACAAACCCGCCAGAAGAGGGCAAGGAACCACCAGCATTGACCAAAGCTGACATCAAAGCCGGAGACAAGATAGTCTGCAAGGGTAAGATAACAAAAGAAGAAGACAAGGATGCAGTGTTTACGGCCATGGTTGTGAGCAAGGTCAAGGAATTCCCAAAGCCAAGGCCGCCGCAAGACGACAAGGGTGACAGGAAACCGGAGATCATGGGCTTGTTTGTGTCTGCCACAGATACCGCTTTCACAATGAAAGCACCGGACTCTGAGAAAACAGGGACCTTCAACTACAACGAAAAAACCAAATTTGTCCGCATCGTGGAAAAAGACGGCAAGAAAGAACGCCAGAATATTACGATCAAAGACATAAAGCCAGGCGACAAACTCGTTGTTGTTGCGGTACCACTAAAAGACAAAGAGGGCGATGACAAAGAGCGTGTAATGACCGCCGTTATCGTTACCGTTGTTGACAAGTTTCCGGAACTTCCGCCACCAGGTGAGGGAAGACGCGAAGAGCGCAGGCCAACGGCTATTGGTTCAGTAAAGTCCTTTGATGGAAAGAACCTCATCGTTGAGCTCTGGAAGAACAAAAATATAAAGACAGCCGGATTCACCGTTGATGAAAAAACCAAAGTTCTTTACTTCCCAAAGCAGGATGGTGACAAGAGGCCGGAACCTGTTGAGAAGAAACTTGAAGACCTGAAGCCAGGTCAGAAGGTAATGGTTGATTTTAGACCAAATGAAGACACCAAGCCGGAAGATGGTGTGATTGCAGGACTGGCAATCAGGATAGTCCTGATTGACGAGTTTCCTCCAGAAGTTGCAATGGGCGAAATTGTGGAGATAAGCGCATCATCGGTGACAATCAATGCCAGGATTGACAGGGAAAACACCGAAAAAGTGACAATCCAGATCACCTCCGACACAAAGTTCGTCATCATGAAAAAGGGTGATAAGCCGCAGGAAGCAAAGCTCTCTGACTTCGCGAAGGGTGACAAGGTCGCCGTTGACTACCGCGATGGCAAGGCGCTTGTCATAAAGAAAGTCATGGTTCCCGAAAAGAAGTGATTTGACAGAACAAGTAGCTGGCAATATGAAAAAAGCCCGGGTTCATCCCCGGGCTTTTTGTTTTGGGCTGATGAAAAAACAGGAGAATGGGCTAAAATGATTGACATGAGCAGTGATGGTCTTTTGGGAAGATTTGATGCGTTCTGGGAAGACAAAGCGAGGATAGAATATGGCTTCAAGGTGCCAGAGCAATGGTTCCTTGATGAGGCAGAGAAAATGCACCCTGATGGTCTCAAGGTCCTGGACCTTGGCTGTGGCAATGGAAGGAATGCTGTCCCATTGGCCAGGATGGGTTGCAAGGTGACTGGCGTAGACATATCGAACGTTGCGCTTTCCCTTTTGAAAGAGAAATCACAGAAGGAAGGAGTATCTGTAGATACCATCCAGTCTGATTTTGCGTCTCTTTCATTCCCTTCAGAATCTTTTGGTTTGTGCGTTTGCTACAATTCCATTTTCAATTGCCGAATAGACGAGCTTTTTGAGATTTTTGAAGAGGTGAAAACCTGGCTTTCTCCAAAAGGCAGATTTCTTGTTACATTGAGGAGCACGAAAACCCCTCCCCCTGGCGATTCTGTTTTACTCCCTGAGGAAAAAGGGACGTACATAACCAAAAGAGATGGATTTGAGCATTTTGTTCATTACAGTGATTGTGAAGAGGTTGAAAGACTTTCTTTAGGTTGGGGCCTTGTTTCGTTCGATGAGATAGAAGAACTCCTGGGGATGGGGGACAAAAAGCGCAAAGTCTGGACCTACAGATTGACACTGGAAAAGCAATGAATCTGCCATGATTTTATTTGAGTAGCAAACTTACGAGATGCCTTTCATCTGCAGAGAGTTCCTGGAGTGTATCTGAAATGTTTTTTTGATTGGAGTAGTTTTTGTTTATAAGCCCTGCAAGTTTTGCTGTGGCTTTTATTTTGTAAGCATATGGGTATGTTCCGTACACTGGCGATAGCTCTTTTGGTGATGATGGATTGAAGAACATTTCCGATTCTGAATTCACCTTTTTTTCAAAGTTTGTTGCAACACTCCTGCCGTTTTTTTGGGCAATTATCCTGGTGAGTTTTTCCAGAAAACGGTTTGCAATGACGCCAATGGTTTTGTCATAGGAAAAATCTATGATATTGTCATTGATAAGCCTGAAAATTGCTTTCCAGAAAGATTCTGGATCAATCCAGTTCATTACATATTGAGTGGATACGCCATTGCCGATGCGGGAAAGGATCAGCTCCGCTTTGTTTGCCCATATTTTATTTGACCTAAAGGGAATACCTGTCGGAAAAACAAACATTCTGCTCATGCACGGGTATGATGCTGCAGATATTTGTGGCAAATCCTCCAGAATATCTTCGATGTTTGGCATCCAGCCGCCTTCTTTTTGTGCAGAGAACGAGGGGTTGTCATAGCCAAGGATGGACAGTTCACCAGATGTCCTGAAAAGGAGCTCGTCAGTTTTTCCATTTGGCGGACCTTGAACTATCCGGCCTGATTTAAATGCAAACCTCGCACTCTCCCCATCTTCGAAGTCAAATTTGACCATACCGGTCAGCCTTCTATGGGTGAGAACAATAAGCGAGGTGAATAAAAACACATCTTGGAAGTGGGCCATAGCCTCTTTTTTAAAAATTAAACAGATTTTACAAAGACAAATTTATTTTAATAGTATCCAGTCCTGTGTCAAATAGACAAATCCTTATTTATCCAGCCTAATCGTCGAATATGACTGTCGCCAGGTACTTTCCGTTTTCGATTTTTACCTCAAGCCCTCCCCAGGTAATGGCCTTTATAAGATGCTTTGTCTGGTGCTTGTTTTTGTCGTAGATTTCACCAAAGATTTTCACTAGTGCCTTGTTTCCCGATATTTCAAGTTCCATGTTGCGGGTGAGGAAGCCTTCGCAATCAAACAGAAAGACCAGTTTTGACAGTGTTCGAACCAGCAGCTGCTCAGGAGAATCAAATTCAATTTCAAAGCTTTTTTCCTGGTTTGCTTCCACAGTTGCGGGGTTTATAGTAAAAAAAAGAAGGGCCAGCGCGCCCTGGCGCACCAGCCCTTCCAGAGAATCTGCATTCAGGCAGGCCCCAAGGTCTGCCGTATGGTCAAATGATTTAAACCAGTCCTGGCTCTTCAGGTTCTGCCGTCTCATCTTCTCCATTGTCAGTCATCCTTGAGATTGCGGTTACGGTGTCTCCCTGTTCAAGCTTTATGAGCCTGACCCCGGTTGCATACCTTCCAAGCTCCGGTATGTCGGAGGTTGAAATCCTTATCGTCTGGCCGTTTGTTGTGATTATCATGAGCAATTCGCCAGACTTTACTATATTGCAGGCAACCAGCGGGCCGGATTTATCGTTTATGTTCATGGCGCGAACGCCCTTGCCTCCGCGCTTTATGAGCCTGAATGTGTCAAAGTCGGTGAGCTTGCCGTACCCGTTTTCAGAGACACAGAGCAGGCAACCGTCTTCTTCTTCAACTTCCATGCCCATGACCATGTCGCCAATGCCCATCCTGATGCCGATAACACCCTTTGATGATCTGCCGGTTGGCCTGATGTCGCCTTCATTAAAGCGTACTGCCTGGCCATGCTTGGAGACGATTATTATTTCTTCACTCGGATTGACCAGTCTTGCTTTTCTGAGCCAGTCATCAGCGTCAAGCGTTATCGCTATGATTCCGGTCCTTCTGATATTTGCAAATGCCGAAAGCTCCACCTTTTTGACGGTACCCTGTGCTGTCACAAACATCAGGAAATGATTGTCGTCCCACTGTTTGACTGGGAGTATGTAGGTAGTAAACTCCGATGGCGTAAGGGGGATGATTGCTGTTATTGGGGTGCCCTTTGCTGCCCTTCCGGTTTCCGGGATGTCGTATACCTTGAATTTGTAAACCTTTCCAAGGTTTGTGAAGGTCAGCATGTCCTGTTTGGCTGTGACGTGGAAGATGTCCTGCGCCTGGTCATCACCAACTGTCTGCACGCCGGTGACTCCCTTTCCACCCCTGCCCTGGGCCCTCCAGGCATCGACCTTTACCCTCTTGAGGTATCCGTCTTTTGTGATTGAAACAATGAACGGGTCATCTGGAATGAGGTCGTCCAGCTTTATTCCAGACTCGTCGAAGTTTTCAATAATTGTGCGCCTTTTATCTGCAAACTTCTTTTTGAGAAGGAGGAACTCTTCCCTGACGACCTGTTTGAGTCTTTCAGGGTTCTCGAGGATTTCGGTGAGTTCCTTTATTCTAGCAATCAGCTCTGCTATTTCCTTGTCTATCTTGTCAACTTCTAGGGCAGTGAGCCTTGCCAGCCTCATGTCGAGGATTGCTTTTGCCTGTATATCGGACAGCTGGAACCTCTGGATGAGGGATGTCTGGGCGGCCTCCGAGGTTGGCGAATTCCTGATTATCTTGATGGTTTCATCAATATTGGTAATGGCCGTCCTGATGCCCTCCAAGATGTGCTTTCTTTCCTCGGCTTTTTTGAGCTGGAACTCGGTGCGTTTCGTCACGACCTGGCGCCTGAAATTGAGGAAGGTGTTGAGCGTATTGATTAATCCAGTTTCCATCGGCCTGCCGTCCACGATGGAGAGCATTATTCCGCCAAATGTTGACTGGTATGCGGTGTGCTTGTAGAGCTGTTTTTCTATGAGCTGGGGATCAGCGCCTAACTTAATCTCAATGACTACCCTGATGCCTTCCCTGTCGGATTCATCCCTCAGATCAGTTATGCCTTCGATCTTCTTTTCCCTGACGAGGTCGGCTATTGTGCTGACGAGGGTTGCCTTGTTGACCATGTATGGCAACTCGTTGATCACATAGCTCAACTTTTTGCCCTCTGATTCGATTTTCCCGATGCCCTGGACGATTATTGTTCCCCTGCCCTCTTCGTAGAATTTCCTTATTCCCATTGGCGAAACGATCCTGCCTCCGGTTGGGAAGTCTGGGCCTGGCATCATTCTCATGATGTCATCAAGCGAAGGCTCGCTGTTGTCTAACATATAGATTAGGCAATCAACCACTTCGCCAAGGTTGTGTGGCGGGATGTTGGACGCCATTCCGACGCCTATTCCTGATGAGCCGTTGAGGAGCAGGACCGGGAGTTTTGACGGGAGAACTGTTGGTTCGTCAAGCGTGTTGTCGAAGTTGCGCATGATCTGGACAGTTTCCTGGTCCAGCTCTTCGAGCATCGATTCAGCAAATTCTGTCAGCCTTACTTCGGTATAACGCATGGCGGCCGCACCATCGCCATCAATAGAGCCAAAGTTGCCCTGCCCGTCAACAAGCGGGTAGCGGCTAGAAAATTCCTGTGCCAGCCTGACAAGAGAGTCATATACTGCCACGTCTCCATGGGGATGGTACTTGCCCAGGACATCTCCGACGATCCTTGCCGATTTCTTGTGTGGCTTGTCGTGGTTGTTCCCAAGCTCGCCCATCGAGAAGAGGATACGTCTGTGGACTGGTTTTAAACCATCCCTGGCGTCTGGTATTGAACGGCCGATGTTTACAGACATTGCATAGTCGAGATAATAGGTTTTTATCTCCTCCTCGACTTCAATCTCCCTTACTTTTTCACCAAGCCTGTTTTGAAGGTCTTTATCTTCCATCTCTCACCTATATGTCTAGGTTGCGGACATCGAGTGCGTGCAATTCGATGAACGCCCTTCTTGGTTCGACCTTGTCGCCCATCAGGAGCGAAAAAGTACGTTCTGCTTCTGCATTGTCCTCGATCCTTGCCTTGAGGAGTGTCCTTCTCCAGGGGTCCATGGTGGTTTCCCAGAGCAGTTCGGGGCTCATTTCACCCAAACCTTTGTATCGCTGGACCTCTGATTTGCCGCTTATCTTGGCAAGTTCCTGCTGGAGCTGTACATCGTTGTAGACATAGGAATTCTTGCCGCCCACTTTTATTTTGTACAGCGGTGGCTGGGCGATATAGATGTGGCCGTTTTCTATGAGCTGGCGGAAGTGTGTGTAGAAGAGTGTCAGCAGAAGCGTTGCAATGTGCGCACCGTCGACGTCAGCATCGGCCATGATGACTACTTTGTGGTACCTGAGCCTGGCAATGTCGAAATCTTCGCCAATGCCGCAACCAAGAGATGTTATGAGCGCCCTGACCTCGGCATTTGAAAGCACCTTGTTCAGGTTTGCCTTCTCAACGTTGAGGATTTTTCCCCTGAGCGGAAGAATTGCCTGGAATTTCCTGTCTCTGCCCTGTTTTGCCGATCCACCTGCCGATTCTCCCTCAACGATGAACAGCTCTGATTTTGAAGGGTCGCGTTCCGAGCAGTCTGCAAGCTTGCCGGGGAGGACCGAGGATTCCAGAAGGCTTTTGCGCCTTACGAGGTCCCTGGCTTTTTTTGCTGCTTCCCTGGCTTTTTTGGCCAGGATACACTTTTCGAGAATATTTTTGATGGTCTGGGTGTCTTTGTCGAAGTAGTAGCTGAGTTTTTCCTGGGTGTACCGTTCAACCCCGGATTTGGCAGTCATGTTGCCGAGTCTGCCCTTGGTCTGGCCTTCAAACTGTGGGTCAGCTATGCGTATTGAAAGGACGCATACGAGGCCATCTCTGGTGTCTTCGCCAGACAGGCTGTCTTCCTCGGTTTTTATGATGCCAAGGAGCTTTGCCTTGTCGTTGAGCACCCTGGTCAGTGCGGCGTGATAACCTGTTACATGCGCTCCACCGTCTGCCGTGGCTATCGAGTTTACAAAAGAAAAAATCGTTTCGCCATAACCGGTTGTGTACTGCATTGCGAATTCGATGTACATGTCATCTTTTGTGTCGTTGAAGTGTATGATTTCGCGGTGAATTGGTTCCTTGCCCTCGGAGAGGTATTCCACGAACTCGGTGAGCCCACCGTCAAACTTGTATTCCTCGGATTTTCCGGTGACCTCGTCCTTTATGGCAATCCTGAGGCCCGAATTGAGGTATGCAAGCTCTCTTAGCCTGTGACTTAAGGTCTTGAAATCGAATTCAACCGTGGAGAATATTTCTGAATCAGGCTTGAAAGTAACTATTGTTCCTGTTTCTTTTGTCTCGCCAGTGATTTCCAGGTCTGTTTCTGGGGCACCCTTGCGGAACCTCTGGCGGTGGACCTTGCCGTCCTTTTTTATTGTCACCATGAGCCAGATAGATAAGGCGTTTACAACAGAAACACCTACGCCGTGAAGTCCACCCGACACCTTGTATGACTTTTTGTCGAACTTGCCACCGGCGTTGAGCCTTGTGAGTGCCACTGTAACGCCTGGTATTCCAAGTTGCGGGTGAAGATCAACAGGTATTCCCCTTCCGTCGTCACTGACTGAAATGGAACCATCGGGGTGTATTGTTACTTCGATGTTCTTGCACCATCCACCCATTGCCTCATCAATTGCGTTGTCCACCACCTCGTACACAAGGTGGTGGAGGCCCCTCTCGTCCGTGGAGCCAATGTACATTGCCGGCCTTAGCCTTACGTGTTCTATGCCGTCCAGTACTTTAATATCTTGTGCGGTATAGTTGTCTGCCATTTCCACTCCTTTGATATCAACCAATCAAAAATAAGCCAAATGCAAGCAAAAATCAACAAAATATGCGATTAGTTGACAGTCCCTACTCATTGCGTACAAAGGGGGCATGAAGTATTTTGCCGTTGTTATTATGGTGGTAGTTATGCTCTCTGGTTGCACGGCTGGTTCGATCTCCATGGTCGAGTTGCCAAAGCCTGAGGACAAAACTGGCCTTCCATCTCCGCTTCCCGATTATGTTCCGGTGTTCAGGCCGTCTTCCGATAATCCAGCGAACCCGTTGAGGGTGTTAGATGAAAAGGTGGGTCAGACAGATCTTGTAAGAGAGATTACCGGCACACTGTACACTTCCTCAAATCCGTCGCGCATATATGAATGGTACAAAGACGAGTTCGCGGCAAAGGGCTGGGCAACCAATTATGACCTTCCATATAGCGAAAAGTTCCAGACCGGCAAGCTGACTTGCATCAAAGGCGATCTTGTCCTTACGGTCACAATAAATTATGATCCGGTGCAGAGCAGAACAGAAATTTTATATCTTGGCAACAAGTTCACCAAACCACAGGATGGAAAATGAAAAATATCAAAAATTTTGCGCTTCTACTGGGCCTTCTTGCCACCCTGGCAAGTTGTGCGCAAATGCCACGCGAGCTTGATGTAGACAAACTCGTTAATCCGCTAAAGGCAGGCGACAAGCCGGATATTGAGATAGTTGAGCCAGTGATAACCGAGGCACCCTTCAAAGCTGACAAGACAAGATTGGACGAGCTCTCCCCCTATGTTCCGGTATACAAGGATGCCAAATTCGACTCCACCAGATCATTTATTGTGGGTGAAGACAACGAAAATATTGGCAAAACCAAAGTCGTTGCCGAGACCTATCATAATGCAACGGCCGAAGAAGTTTACACCTGGATTGTTGACCATCTCACAGACACTGGTTTGAGGGTGGCAAAAAAAGAGGAAATCAATGACCAGGACCCACTCATCTTTGTGGAAGCGGATGGTACGGCCCACATTACTTCAATAGGCAAGCAGTCCTTCATGAAGATTGACGTGTGGACACTGACAGCCTATCCAGGCTGGGTGAGGGTGAATTATGAGGGCACGAGCGACAAGCCTTTTAGCAAGTAGTCTTCTTCTTGTTGCATTACTTTCTGGCTGCGGTGGCAGTACCGTCAAGACCGAGAAGCTTGAAGTAAAAAAATCATACGAAATTATTCCAAAAATTGCCGCCCGTTACCCTGTCTGCGAAGGTATATTTGAAAACGAAATCTACGGCAAAAGGGTTGATATCAGAACAGTTGCCGAAAATACTTTTGGCGTTGAGGTCTCCGGGCCACTGTTTGCAGGTGGCGACCCAGCAGAGATTTTCAAGTGGTACATGCAAAAAGCCAAGAATGACGGCTGGGGAAAATTTGAAGGTGGTACCAGCTACGTCCCGTATGATGCAGAAAAAGGTTATGGTTTTCTGGCAATAAGCAAGGGTAGACGCACACTCAGCCTGGAATTTACAAGGAAGCCGGGCTGGGAATACACAAGAATCCAGTATCTTGGCATGGCATACCACAAGGATGGTGCCTGGCTCGATGATGGTCTTGAGTACCAAAAATAAACAGAAAATTTAGCTTGCCTCCACTCATTTTGTCGCCCCATTTTTTGAACCTTTAACAAGAAAGATTCGTATTTGTTTCAAATCCTAAGTTAGGGGTGCATAAAAATGGTTGCGAGAAAGTTTATGTCCATAATTCTTGCAGGGGCCCTTCTTTTCGGGCTTCTCCCCATTGGCTCCGCACAGGCCGCATCGGTCACTGTTTCGGGAGTCATCTCGTCAGTTTCATGCTATTCTTCGATACAGGTTTCGTCCCCATCACTTGGCAAAGTCTTTGATATTGCCATTGTTGGCTCGACGGTCATCACCGTGAATGGCGCAGTATCACCGTGTACCGATTTGCAGCCGAACATGGGCGTTACTGTTGTTGGAGTTGACAACGGGGGTCGCATAATTGCGTCGAAGATAGCTGCCCAGGGGGCAGGCTCTGTAAAAAAGATAACTGCATCGGGGAAAATTGTTTCAACATATTGTCCGAATGCCATTGTTGTTGCGACCTCGTCCGGAAACATCCAGTTTGATATTTCGAGGGCCATGATAATGGGGCCGACAGGTTCGCTCTCCTGCGAAGACCTGGAAGCTGGAGACCCGGTGATTGTCAGCGGCGAGCAGAGGGCAGATGGAAGCTACTATGCCAGCTATGTCAAAGTAAACACTGGCAGTGTGGGTTTTGTCGCCACAGGCAAAATAAGCTCGATCAGCTGCTCTTCAGGAGAAATGGTCCTCCAGGCAACAAGCCAGACAGTAAAAATCCTTATTGGCAGCGCAAAGTTTACGCTCAATGGAAAATCGGTTTCTTGCGATGAGCTGAAAGCCGGTGACTCGGCCCAGGTCAAAGGAACTTTAGATAAAGGTGTATATACTGCGCAAACCGTTGCTGTCACAAGAGAGACTGGCACATTCAATGTGACTGGCAAGATCGCTTCCATATCCTGCCCTTCAGTTGTTTCCATCACCGTTTCTGGTGGGATGCTTACAATCAGGATAACGCAAAACACCATCATAAAAAAAGGTGGTGTTGTTGCATCCTGCAGTGATCTCCAGGTTGGTGATTCAGTCACAGTGTCGGGTACTGTTGAAAATGGCATCTATGTTGCAGACATAATCAGCGCCACTTCACAGGTCCAGACTTTCAACCTGTCTGGCACGATTGAAGCAACAAATTGCCCTTCAGAAATTACCCTGAAGACTTCTTCCGGCACCTTTACGATTGATGTATCACAGGCCCAGATAAAGATTGGCGGGACTGTCAAACAGTGCTCTGACCTCAAACAGGGCGATATTGCTTATGTTTCTGGTGTGTTACAGAATGGAAAAAAGATTGCCCAGACAGTAACAGTGACCAGCTCTGGCCAGACTACGGTTTCGATTGAAGGAACGGTGTTCTCGAAAAATTGCCAGGCAAATATGGTCACGGTAAAAAAACAGAATGGGATCATCGTCCAGGTTGTTCTTCCTCAGTCATTCACAAGGAATGGCAATCCGTCCACCTGTGATGACATAAAGGTTGGCGACAATGCTTATGTAGAAGGAACGCAGTCGGGTGCAACTATCATTGCAACCAAGGCCGAGTTTGCAGGAGAAACTGGCGGTGGAGAAACCAAGACTGTCAGTGGCAAGATAATCACCATTGATTGCCAGGCGCTCCTTATGGTCCTTGAGACCGAATCTGGTGCTATCCAGGTCAGGTTTACACCGCTAACAAAGTTCTTCAGAAACAACATATCGGCAGAATGCTCGGAGCTCATGCCAGGTGATACAGCGAGTGCCACTGGCATCGAGTCGCAGGGCATTCTTGTCGCAGAGACTGTTTACGCCATTGGTGAGGGTGGAGCAATCGCACAGTTTGAAGGCAAAATAACATCGGTTGATTGTGTCCTCATGAAGATGACCATCAAGTACAATGATCTTGATATCGTGGTCATGTTGCAGGGTGCAACAATAAAAAAAGACGGTGCGACCATAAACTGTGTTGATCTCAAGGTTGGCGATACTGTTATCGTATGGGGGAACATTGTTCCAACCGAGGCAAAGGTCATCGCGGTAAAAGTTGAGGTTGTGACCTCGGGTGGTGGTGGCGGTGATTGTAACGGGCCGTTCACCTACACTGGCAAGATTGAAATGGTCAACTGCCTTGGACAACCGCAAACAATAATCCTGGTCGTTGGCAACACAAAAAAGATTATTTTTATAACTTCTTCAACCAAGATAACAATCAATGGAAAAACTGCCACTTGCCAACAGCTAAAAGCCGGCATGACAGTTACGGTCACAGGCAATTGTGTTCCTGACAAGGGCCTGTACGCAACCGAGATAACCTCTGGCCAGAGTGAGTCAGAACTAGGGATTGTCAGTGGAATACTTGGCGGGACCAGTTGCTATTACAAAAAGATTTCAGTCATGATTGACGGCGAGTATGACTACACCGTGTTCATGATTGATGACCAGACCGAAATCATTGTTGATGGCGTAAAAACCACTTGTGCAGCGCTCAGGTCTGGAATGAGAGTTGTTGTTACCTACAAAGAGGTTGGCAATCCACCAACCCTTGTTGCAGTCAAGATTGTTGCAACTACCCCAACGAATCCGCCACCACCAACCCCACCCCCGGGCGGTGGTTCTGGCGGTGGTAGCGGTGGCGGAGGTGGAGGTACTCCACCAACACCGCCTGGCGGCGGTGGCTCCGGTGGAGGCACAACCCCAAGCCCGGGTGAAAATGAAGGCCAGGGTTTTGAGTCTGTCCTCACGGTCACAAAGATTGACTGCGCAGGCAAGACTATCGAAGGCACTGATGAATACAATGCCGGAACCAAAATGACTGTCAAGTTGGGCGAAAATGGCACAATAAACTATAAGGACCAGCAGATAACCTGCGACAAGCTCAAGGTTGGCTATCTGATCAAGGTCAATGGCGTCAGGGGTAAGGGTACCAGTGTAAATGCAACTGTTTGTGAAATCCTCCCGGTTTCACCTCTTCCAAACAAGATCAACGGTCGCATTGTCGAAGTCGACAAGGTGAAGGGCTGGGTGAAGCTGGAACCGGTCAAGTCAGGCATCAGCACCATGTCGGTGAGTGGCGGTGTCAAATCAGATGGCGACTATGTCCTCGTCTACATTGACCCGACCACAACTTTTGAATACAGGGGCAGAAAACTCACCATCCAGGACCTCAGGCCTGGCGTAATGATGGAGATTTCGGGGCTTGTTGATCCAATCAATTCGGTGATGACCACAAACACGATAACGCTCTCGGCAAGGCAGGCAATTGATGTTACCCAAAAAGGCCGTGTTGCCGATGTCTTCTGCGACAAGAGCATGTTCTGGCTAATAACCGATGACCCGGAATCAAAGTATGTTCTAATAAAACTTTCAACTGACACTGCAGTGACCCTTGAAGGCAACAAGGCAACATGCGCCGATCTGGTGAAGGGTGCAGAAGTGACGGTTACCGGGAAACTGGATCCATTTGATCTCTATGTTTCCGCACAAAAGGTCGAGGCGTTGAAGCTCCAGGTTGGCACAGCAACCATCGAGGGTGAAATGATGGCGCTGGATTCAACAAGGCAGCAGCTCTGGATCAAGATTTCAGACGAGCAGGGCACAAGATTTGTCATGGTAAAATACAGCACTGAAACCAAGTTCCTGGCCTTTGGAAAGACCGGAACAGTGGCTGATCTTGTCTATGCAAGCGTGCTCACAGTGACAGGCTCCTATGATCCGAACAACCAGTTTATCTTCAATGCCGGAACAGTGGAGTCGCTTGGAAAATCCGAAGAAAACCTTTCCTCAACAGGCACGGTTGTCTTTGCCGACTGCGTCGGTAAGATAATCTTCATAAAGACCCAGAAGGGTGTTGAAAGGTTCGAGCTTGTCTCGTCCACAAAGATAACAAGCGGCGACAAGCCGGCCTCCTGCGCAGACATCAAGGAAGGCCAGCAGGTAACAATCACCTATGACCGCAAGGGAACAAAGGTTTTCACAACAAAGCTCACACTCCCGCCACCAAAAACAATCATCAAGCTGACCGTTGGCCTTGGCGTCATATCAGTCAATGGCCAGAATGTCCTCATTGATGCTCCTCCTTACGTCAAGGGCGGGACAACAATGGTGCCAATCAGGGTCGTAACGGCATATTTTGGCGCATCGCTCACATGGGGCCAGGCTGACAAGAGGCTCACGCTCCAGAGAGGAAAGGACATCATCATCGTCTGGATCGGCAGGCAGGAAGCGCTTGTCAACGGAAAGTCAACTCCGCTGGCCCAGGCGCCGGAATACGGTGCGGCCGACAGAATGATGGTCCCGCTGAGGTTCTTCTCCGAAGTGTTTGGCGCCCAGGTGGAATGGGATCAGGCAAGCAAGACAATAACAATAATCCTCTAGTAATTTTGCGTCTACCTACAACAAATAAATGAGGGGGGGTACCCCCCCTCATTTTATATTTAGCAATAAACCATCTTAGTTAATTTCAATCATAAATATCAAACCGACATTTCATATTTCTGATATAAATATTTAATTAACAAACACAGACTTATTATTGAGAACACATACAATAAAAAAGTTCTTTAAAATAATAAAATAGGAGATGGAGCATGACAGAACCTGAAATGGAGAGAGAGAGAGAGAGAAGAAAACCAGCTCGAAATAAACACAAAAACAATACAACCAAAATCATTTTTTAAAACAAAAGCTGGAAAATGGACCATCGGAGTTATCATTGTATCGGTGTTTATTATCATAGGCGCTGCCTTATCTGGAACTTATGAAGACTCAGATTCAGGAAATGTTGGTAATTCTGAAAAAAATCCTGTTTATCAATGTGATGACTATGAAATTGATATGCCAAAAGGTTGGAGTGCATCTGGGGAGAGCGATTTGTTGACAATCAAGGATGAAATGAGCCAGTTTGTCATGATTGCTTCCCTAAAAGATTTTCCGAGCGATGCGCAATCGCTTGTAGAAGCAATGGTTCTGGATAAAATAGAGGCGCAGGGTCAGAAAATTGGGGAACCAGTAAAAGTTAAAATAGCCAATAAAGAAGGAACCTTGTACCCCCTTCCCAACTCAAGCTTCAATTCATTCACAATATTTACTAGTAATGAGGGAGTGTATTATCAAATTACGGGCCTGCAAAAAATTGGCTCCAAGGATGTTACAAATATCATCGAGACGTTCAGATTCAAATAAATCATCATCTAACTGAGTGATAACGATTTGCTTTGATATTCAAAAAGGAGGGGGAAACCCCTCCTTTTTTGTTTGTGGTAGGACCTTCTCAGCTTTGTTTTTTCTGTTTTCTTGCCTTCAGGGCTGCAATTATCTGGCCAATCTTTTCCTTGTCCATGGTCGTCATCTGTTCGAACCGGTCCCTTGTTTCCTGCGATATTGTCAATGTTTTTCCGAATTCCCTGCCAGCGTCCCTCATGAGTGCATAGACATCGGAAAATGTTGTTTCGTCATAGTCTTTGGCCATACCATCTGCAAACGGAACAAGAAAATCCTGGGCATAGGAGCTGCCAAAAATCTGCTTCATTGTGACCTTCAGCCCGTCAAAGTTTGATTTTTCCGGGAGCCCGCAAGGTGAGATCAGGACAAATTTTATTTTTTCCAGCCAGGTTTTTGAGTCTTTTGGGGTGGACGAAGCCGATTTGTGGAAAGTCTCCAGATAAAGGGGTAATTGCCTGTCCAGATAGTCTTTCACCTTTCCGGGGACAGTGAAGAAATAAAGCGGCACGGAGAGCACGACAAGATCGGCATTTCTGTGGTCCTCGACAATTTTTGCCATGTCGTCGTTTTGGGCGCATTTCCCCAGTGTTGCGGTCCAGCAGCTCTTGCATCCTTTGCAATGCCCGATTTCATAATCATTTAGCATGATTTCCTGGACCTGATGTCCCCCATCCTCCAGCCCCCTGGCGAACTTTGAACCAAGCCTGTACGAGGCGGAATTTTTCCCTCTTGGACTGCCATAGACAACTACTGCTTTCATTTTGCCTCCTTGTTTATGGTTGCTCTAGCATAAATTTTTGTGCCAATCAAGCTGCCTAATAATCCCAACTTGCGCCCAATCGGTATTTAATAGTAGACTCATCAAAGAGGAGGAGGTTGGGAATGAAGAAATGTTTTTCCTTGCCCTTATTGATGTTGCTGCTCATCTTTCCACTGACAACCGGCACATCAAAAACATCGGATTTTGGTGTTGCAACCAGAAGTCGGGGGAAACTGGATTTCAAATCAAGGAGCCCTTATGTTCTATTCACTTGCCAGAGGGAAGGATTTTTTGAGGTGAGGTCATTGCAAACGGGGAAGAGTGTTTTTTGCCATGACTGGGTTGATTACAGCCATGGGCCCTTCCTTGAAGATGGGAAAATAGTTTTTTATGACCCGGACAAGGGCACCAAAAGCAACATGCGCATGGATTTTGACGGAAACGTGGAATATTTTGACCCCACCATCAACCAGACCAGCCCGCCAACCAGACACAAGATCGTCCAGAATGCTGACAAATCTTACACTCTTAGAGTTTTATCTGTAGATGGCAATAAAGAAATCTGGACAATGACTGCAAAATCGGGAGAGAAAATCGAATACAAAGATGGTTGGTTCTTATATTCTGGTTCAGGGTTTATGAAGGTGCTCAACCCGCTTACAGGGGAAATTGTCCTTGCTCTGGAAGGCAAAACTGTCCAGTTTGCAGGACAAAATGATGATTTTGGCGTGTTCTACATTTTTGATGGCCCAAAGGATTTCATTTGCCATATTCTGGACTGGAAAACTCTGGAATTGCTTGTAAAGACAAAAATCCACTCGGCCGTGACCCCAATATTTGGAAATGGCGAAATTGTTTTTGTGTGCAGAACAGACAGCCGGTTGTCTGATGTCATAAAAACAGAGTCAAACTGGGACTGGACAAGATACACCAGGGAAAAGGGCATTGAAAATTTCTCTTTTTCAGTTGAGGGTGTGTTTGAGCTGGCAACAAACGAAGTGATTGATGCGAGAGGTTATCTCTTGTCATTTGCTACGATTGATCCACAGAAGTTTGTGGTCATTGATGCAAGAATTGGGAAGGTCGCTTTTGAGAGGCCGTTTTATCCGGAAGCTGCCAATTTCTTTGGTAATGTTCTTTATTATCAGTCCTGGTTTGATTGCGGTGCAGTTGATACGGCCACCTGGAAAACACTCTGGAGATTTGGTTCTGGCGGGGAAGCCGGGGAATATGATGGCTACAAGTACTATTTCCAGAACATGGTTTTTGGGGAAAAGGACGAGGGGCCGCTTCTCCGGTTTGAAGCCGTCGACCTGAAAACCGGACTTCTGGAGCCTTATGAATATCTGGTTCCATACAACTGGTCGGAAATTGTTTTTACAAAACACGGAATTGTCACCTTGCCAACTGAACAGAGCTTTTCAAGGGGTGTCAGGCAAGGCTTTGCGCTTTTTGCCCCAGGTCTTGCCGAACCCATTTATTCATTGCACAAGAATCTGGGCGGATGGGTGAAGCACTATGAAATAACCGATAACGGAGAATCTTTGTTGCTGGAGATGGTGATTCCATCAACTGGCGAGACTCGCAGATACAAGTTTGTAATTGCAAACGGTTCCATTGAATTTCTGAAGTAAACAGGCAGGCGTAGTCAGAAGTTCAAAGGGTTATGGGTTCGATTGTTTTGAGGTTGTCACTTTTCTTCCAGATATTTACACACCCTGTGGTACAGTGTCACAGGAGCCTGGTTTTTGAAGGCTTCGACAACATTGAATGACCAGACGGAGTTTTTTGAATAGAGCGTGCAATTCTCAACTTTGGAGTCGAAAAATGCCGCCTCAACCTCTTCTGGTGTGTCTTCAAAATCTATCTTTGAAAGGTAATGGATTTCGCTTGTGAAGTAGTCAAAAACCCTTGTTTTGAAGGCTGAGATCTTGTGTTTGCCGAGAGATTCGTAGCTGACGATGAAAATGATATTTTCTCCGCCGTTTTCATTAAAACTCGTACAGGCCAGCAATTTTGCATTTTTCGTCTGGCTGATGTCATCATAAGCCAGGTATACAGCTTTCTGGGGTGCTTGCTGTTTCCCGCCATAATAGGACACACAGCCATTCACGAAAAACAGGCCCCTGTCAAAAGGAAAGAGCATGTTCGCGAGGCCAGGGCGCACACCGTCATGTTTTATCGAGAATACGAACCTGGATTCCATCTGGTCGAACAAAAACAGCTTTTGGCCGTCATAGATTGAGATGATTCCCCTGTCTGGGTTTTTGGTGTTTCCGCAGATGAAGGATTTTTCGATGTCACCCCTGGTTCCAAGCGGGATTTTTTTGTACGGGGTTATTTTTTCCCTGAACACGGTGTAAAAAATCAGGTTTGTGCCATCGTAGCCGATCAGGTCGCCGGAGCCGTTTTTGTAATTTTCCGCAAAAATGGTTTTGGGCCCAAGCGAGTATGATGCCAAGAGCTCGCCGGTGTTGCTGTAATGGAAAACTTCCCCTCGTTTGTTTGTGCAGAGAATGATTGTTTTGTTGTCATCAAATGGCAGGTACCGGCCAATTATTGTGTCTGCGTATGTCTCCACATAAAAAGCTTTCTCAAAATACTTGTAGTAGTCAGAAAAAACCGTGTGGACATTTTCAACCTTATAGAAAACAAGAACGTTGCTTGTGTAACTTTCAAAAATGGCCGCAATGTTGGTTGTACTGGTGTCATGACTGCCTGGAATCGGGTCTTTTTTGATATTTATGCTTAGAAGTTTATCAGAAGATCCTATTTTGGTCAGCGTTTCTTTGAGGTCTTCCGTGAAAATGCGCAGGCCGCCGTCTGATTTGTCAAAGACAACCGGCAAATACCTCCTGCTTGTGTCTTTGGGGTCCCCGTACAGATAGCCGACGATTTCCCTGTCGGTGTTGCTTGCCACCAGCTTGAGTTTTGCACGCCCCGGATCAAGAATTATCGCGGCCGAAACCAGCGAGCCAAACACCAGAATTATTGCCACCCAGTAAATCAAATATTTGTTTGCCCTTGCCCCTGTTTGCCCAACTGCGCTCATTTTTTGTGCCTCCAGCTGCTTTTTTGCCTACCCAAACACCCATGCAAACCAAAACTTGGGTTTGTATCCTATTTGACACCCGAGGTGATGGTTATTTTTTTGGTTTTCTGGTCGTAATCAAGTTTGCAGCCGAGGTTTTCGGCAAGGAACCTCATCGGGACAAGTGTCCTTCCACCAGAGATTATTGGCACCACCTTGGGATTTTTGGGGTCTATCTGGATTTCTTTCGCGTTGACAGTCGCTTTTTCATAACCAATCCTCATTCTGATCGTGTTGCCATTTAGTGTAACTGTGATTTGTTTCCATTCGTCTTTCCATAGTGTGTCGCCACCCATTGGTTCGGCCACAAATTTCGCAGGCAGGTATGTGACTCCACCGATTGTCTGGAGTTTTACTCCCATGTCCTGCTCTGCTCCGTCAGCCTTGAATTTGCTGCTGCCAATCTGGAATTCCAGCTTTTTTGCTGCACCTTCGGAAAGGCAATAGAGAGAGTTTGGTTTGTTGACCACGAAGAGATAGTCTTTTATGGGCACGACGAAAGACCTGCGGCTGATGTACGAGGTTTTATAGTCGCTACTGCCGTCAACACAGAAATCAAAACTTCCTGTTCGCGTGTTTGTCAAGGTGTTGAATATTTCGAGGTTGCTACTCTCAAAGAAGGAAGAATCCAGGGAAGAATAGTTGTTTGCGTAAGCGTAGTCCCCGGACCTTGCGTAGCAATTCATATATGATTTGTCTTCCCAGATGCATTCGCCAGTTTCTATGTCAATGAACATATCTCTACATCTGAGCTTGCCATCAGAAAGCGGGTTTTCATCGCAATAAAGTGGCAGTGAGTAGAGTTTTTTACCGCTGGATGCATCAAAACAGCATAGGCCCTCCCAATGATAATAGTAAGTATGGCATTCAATTTGTGCACACACAATGTTATTTTTTATAAAAATATTGCCAGCTTTCATATATCTTGATGTGCCGTAAAGAGCCTGATTTGTTTCATCTGGATTAAAAAATCTTTGTTCCCAGATCAGCTTACCATTTGTAGCATCAAGACATGACAGTATTAATGAGATACCTTCATCTGGATGTCCATCACCAATGTTTTTCCTGCCTTCTGGTCGGCATAAATATACTCTGTTTGAGTCAAACGCTATTTGGAAAATAAGGTCTCCGTCACTATTATTATAATTTTTGCTTTCCTTGCGTTTTGTTTGTGCCATCCAGAGCGTCTTGCCTGTTTTGGAATCCAGGCAATACAAATCTCCAACGAAAACAAAGACCTTTCCTTTGTAGTAATAGATTTTATCAACTTTTACTTCCGGATCCATTTTAAAATTACCAGCTGTCCAGAGCTTTTTCCCTCTTGCCTCGTCATATTTGTGCACCTGTTTTCCATCTGCAACATAAAAAGCACCTTCATGGTCCGGGGTGCCAAGCGTTTTGCATTCCGGTGACTTGATGAATATTGTTTTCTTCAAACCATCAAGGCTGTAATTTTCCAGGGCACCATTGTTTAGTGCAACAACCTTGTCCTTTGTGAGATAGGCGTCTGGCCAGGCCATCACTTTTTTCAAGTTCTTCTTTGGCCCGCATGCTTCCGGGTAAATGAACAGGTGATTGATCTCGTTTTCCAGGAAAGAATCTGTGCATGCCATTTCTGGTTTTTTGTTTTCAACATAACCCCTCAACTGGAAACGTTTTTCTGGCCCCGGCCACCTGATTACCAGTTCCCCCCTGAGCACCTTTCCATTCTCTGGCGGTGTGTTTCCCGAAAGGTCCATTGTCAGTTTGAGCTTTTTCTTTTCGCCAGGTTCAAAGGCGAGCTCGCTTGTTTCTGCCGTCACCGATGGAGTTGTGACCTCGATGGTTGTTTTCACCTGGTTTTTTGAGAGGTTTTCAATTGTAGCCCAGATGTCCTTTTTTGTTCCGGGGGCAACCGTCCTGAAATCATAAAAATTTTCATCCAGCAGAAACCCATCGCCGCTGGAATAGCAATAAACGCTCCCATTGTCTTTAACTACAAAGAGTTTGTCGCCGGCACAGGCTATTAGCCCTGATCCAAACCCGTTTGGGGTCCAAAATCTCCAGTTCGGTGTGGAGTTTTCCTGGAAAGAGCCTGATTTTGTATTGAAACCAAACAAATTCATTGCGCTGAGAAAATAGATTTTGTCCCTGGCAATCATTGGGTAACTTGATATCCTTAGTTCCAGTTTCCTTATAATTTCCCCGTTGAAAGCATTTACAATGTTAACATTGTAATAAGGATATTTTTGATATTTATCATAATAGTCTTCTGTGCCAGCTCTGTTTAAAAAAACATCACCAGGTACAATGCCAATTGTCACAAGAAATCCATTCGCGGCAAACATTGATGGAGCTTCATAACCTATAGCATGATTAATAGATGTTTCCCACAATTTTTTGCCAGTCGCCCCATCTATTCCTATTCCTGAGATGTTGCCGCATATCAAGATGCCATTTGTACAAAACATATTCGAATCATCCGCGCCTAATTTTGATGGATCGTTTTCCCAGATCTTTTTTCCAGTCCTGGCATCCAGACAGGTCAGTTTTTTTATTTTTATATAATCGTAATAATATGAGAAATATTTTCCATCACCAACAGCAAACTTGTTGCTTTTAGTTTCCCACAGCTTTTTTCCATCTTTTGTGTCATAACAGCCATTTTGGGAATAGAGCAATCCATCATACACCATGAAATTAGAGTTATCAGGAACGAAATTGCTCCACAGTGTTTCACCCGTTGCCCCCAAAAGGCACGTCAACGTATGTCTTATTTTGGCATACAATTTTCCATTGTACCAAATCATATTCTCTGTATAGAACTCCCTCTCCCAGTCAAGCTTGCCGCTTGATGAATCAAAACATCTTAAATAATGAATCTTTCTTATGATATTGGAAGATTTTTCGTTATCGGTAATCTTGTCATAAGTGAACAGCTTTCCATCGCCACATAATACCCCAGTTGGTATTTTAAACCCTATATGGGCATCTTTATTGCTCTCCTCATTGTTGCCTGGCCCATGTTTCCATAATAACGTTAACTTGTTTAGATCCAGATTGGAGCTTGTTGGTGTCCTTCCACCTCCGTCGCCGTCCTCGTTTGGCCATGATGGCAGACCGGCGTCTTTGTATGAAATGGCATTGAGACCTATCAGACCGTCGTCCCATTTTATTTTTACCGGGACCACCTTTGTTCCCGGGGTAGTATCAACTCTACCAATTGTTGCCTCGATCTGAATCTTTTTTTCTGGCTCCAGGGAGAACTGGTCTGGCTTGAAAGAAATACTGCCATCATCTGCTTCTGCCGTGATATTTTTTGTCTTGCCCGTGTAATTTGTGAGCTCAAACGAGAGTTTTGAAAGTTTTGTTCCAAAATCCAGCGAGGGGGTGTCTATTTCAATGCTGTCAAAATCTCTGTAACAATAGGGCGTGTACGTTTTTTGAAAACTGATATTTATTAAATCGCCAATAATTATTTTCCCTCCACCAGCGCAAACCGGAATGCCAGGCACTTCAAAAAAACCAGTCAGATTCCCATTCGAAATATTATAGTAGAGCATTTTTTTGCCATTGCTCATGACCACACTGTTGCCCATTATCATGACTGATTCCGGAGTGTTGTCATTTAGTGGTTTCGACCACAGCAATTTTCCGTTTGATGCATCCAGGCATGACAGCTGGCCATTTTTTTCTGAAACGACTCTCTTGTTGCCGACGCATAATAATTTACCCTCGAAAAGCCACAATTTTTTCCCTGTATTTGGGTCCGAGCATCTTACAAAAGTTTCTTTTTTGCCAGTCTCTGCCGCATTGGAAATTACCCCTTCGGGCATAATGATTGGATCCCCACCAAAACTCCCTGTTTTCCAGATTATTTTTCCTGTATTGATGTTCATGCAATATAACCTGTCGGCACTGTAGTACAAAAGATTAAGATTTATAGCTATCCCATATTCAATTGGTCCAGTCTCTTTGAGGATTATTTTGTCATTGTATGTTTTTTTGCCTGTGCTCTGGTCAAAAACATCAATGTATATGTTCTGGGTTCCTTTAACACTGCCACTACGAATTGATTCGATGGCAATTTTCCCATTTTTGGCGCATATAGATTGTGAATCCTGCCTTTTGGTTTGGCTCCAAATTACTTTGAGTGTATAAGGGTCTACACAAAAAATCCAATAACTTGCATCCAGAAACATTTTGTCGCCATCAAAATAGAATCTTTCTATCTTTTTTCCAAGGTCTCTTTCCAATACTATTTTTCCACTTTCTGGGTCTATCACTGATATATTGGTATCTATGAATTTGTAAAAGAATCCGTTCCAGTATGCATCTGGGCTCTTATCCCAAAATTTATTCGAGTGGATACTTGGGTTGCCATCCCATATTTTTTTAAGCATCGTTCTTTTTGGAAGCTGGTTTGCAGGCACATATTTTTTGCCTTCCACATTGCTTCTGTTGTTTGTGTACGTAAAAGAATCCCCTGCAGTTTTGCAGAAGGTGAATGGTATCTTTTTGGAGCTATCACCCCAGGAGAGCGCTATTTCCCCATTTGACTGGCCGAGTTTTACCAGGTCCAGATTTGGGGTAACCGTCAATTTGTAGTTTGATTTTGGGGCAATGGTAAATTTTTCCGATGAAAGCTTAACTGGCCCTGTTTTTGCGGCCGTCATCTCGATATTTTCATCGCCATTGTTTTTTATTTTGATGTCCTTTGATGTATTTTTATTGGCTTCCAAAAGCCCAAATCTCATTGCGAATTTATCAATACTGATTTTGCCTTGAGAAACAAAAGATAACAATCTTGCATTTTTTGTCAAAACAAATAATCTCCCCATCGACGGAATTACATCAATATTAGATTGAACCCCAATTTCTTCTTCATAAAGAATATTACCATCTGCGCATGAGGCAACAATCAGGCTTTTGCCTGCAACAAAAAATAACCTGCCATTTGATGAAGTTGGAGAACACAGGATTGCTCCATTGTAATCTTTTTCCCAAATCATATTTCCATTGTTTGCTTGCAAACACTTGATCCCACCATCTTTTGTTGCCAAGTAAATTTTACCTTCTACTATTACAGGATTTAGGAGTTCCCTGCCCTCTACCGGAAATGAAAATATCTTCTTGCATTTATCAGTGCTCAAGCAATACAAATAAGGCTCCCCGTTTTCTTCGTCATGGCCGATAAGATATATTTTCCCTTGGTCTATTATAGGGTAAGTATTTTCGTAAAAGTGGAAATCCATTTCAGATCGCCAGATTTGTGATCCCTTAGATTGGTCAATGCAGTGGATAACCCAGGGATCATGGGTACCATAATAAATTTTCCCATCGGATATGGAATGCCAGGTTATAATTGTTTCATCCGAAGCATGTTCCCAAATTTTTTTACCATTTGCAAAATCGAGACAATAAACATACCCTTCACTTGATGTGGCATATATCTTGCCAGAATTGACGAGTGGTGAACCGTTTATTTGATCATATTCCTTATCTGTAGAGGAATAGCTCCACATTTTAGTGCCATTTGAATAATCAAAAGAGTGGATTCCTCCATTGCGTAATGCAATTAATCTCCCCCCAGCTACAGTAAATTGATCCGTTTGATCGGTAGATTTTTCTTCCCAGACCAGAGTTCCGTTTTGTGGATTGATAGCATAAATATGTCCCCTGTTTCCTGTTATATCATCATTGTTTACTGCAAGAAAAACCATATTATCAAGTGCAACTGGCGCGATGTTTGTGCTTGCGGATGCGCTGGAATCAGCTTGATAAGACCAACTCAGAGAGACCTCGTCGGTCGCAGGTGCACAGGAATCCGGATAGCAGCCCGTTCTTGCCATGTTGCCCCTTTGAAATCCTGTCCTGCATTCCTCTGACAGTGAATTACCCGGGAAAACAATAAACTGGATTGAAATTACTAAAGAAAGCAAAAAAGCGAAGAATTTCCTGCCCATAAAACCCTCCTGGCCCAATCATTTTTTATCCTCTATAAGGGAGTTTATGAGTTATTCACCAAAAATGCAAACCTAAAAAGTGTCTGTGGATAGATAGATTTCTTTGTTTTTATGAAAGAAAAGCTAACTTGCCAGCTCGGCCTTGCGGCGTGCCATCCAGGCCTTCCGGATGAGCCTGAGCACCCTTGTGCCACCTGTTTGTGTCCCGACAGGCGTAAAGCCAAGCGAGAGGGCAAGCGAGAAACTTCTGTTGTTCCCGAGCACAACGTATGTGTCTACATAATAGATTTCCGATTCCCTGAACATCTCGTCCAGGACAAGGCTGCAGGCCTCTTTTCCATAGCCTTTTCCCCACATTGCCTTGTCGCCTATTGATATGACCATCTCGCCCTTGCGCTCAAAATCAGTTATGTGTGCGGTTACATCCCCTATTAGTTTTCCATCCACATCAATGGCCCAGAGAAGATCACCGGAAGATTTTCGGTCAGAAAGCCATCTGTGGCTGTCTGCAAGTGCGGTTTGGTAAGTGTAACTGGGACGATCAGGCAAACCAAGGCTTTGCCTGATCTCTGAATCAAGCAGCCAGTGTGCCCTTGTGGTCAGGTCCTGCTCGACCATGGGCCGCAGCATAACAGTTGTTCCACGAAGAACCTTCTTGACGGCCATCGCACTTTCCTTTCTTAGGTTACACTTCCCCTTTTTTACAAGTTAAGATGATTTATGGGCTTGTCAATAGGTTTATTTAACCAAAAATTGAACAAAAATTGTTTATTGTATTTCATGCCCAAATCTTTCAACAAGGGGCTTTCTTTTGACTGAAAAACAAAAATACGGTTTTTTTGAAAAATTGCATTTTATATGTCATTTTCGTGCAAAAAATACACAGCAAAAGTTCTTGACCGGCAGGCCCCATCTGCTAAACTTCACGTAACAGGAAGGTGTAAAATGCCGACAAGGGAAGACGCGCTCGCTTTGGTCAAATCCAAAGTGGACAATAAAAATCTTGTAAAACACATGCTTTCAGCCGAGGCCATAATGAGGGCCCTGGCAAAAAAATTCAGTGAAAATGAGGAATTATGGGGTTTGGCCGGGCTTGTCCATGATGTGGATTATGTCCAGACTGAAAAAGACCCCAAAAACCATGCCAAAATAGGTGCCAAATTGCTTTCCGAACTGGGATATCCAAAAGAAGTTTCCCAGGCCGTAATGGCGCACAATCCCGAGAATGGCTCCATAATGGAAACCCTGATGGACAAAGCGCTGTATGTTTCAGATCCGCTTACCGGCCTGATAGTGGCCTGCGCGCTCATTCATCCTGATAAAAAGCTTTCATCAATAGACACGGAATTTGTGCTTAGCAGGTTCAAGGAAAAACGCTTTGCTGCTGGTGCAAACAGGGAACAGATAGCCTCTTGCTGTGGAATTGGTCTTTCCCTCGAAGAGTTTGTGTCGTTGGGGCTTGAGGCAATGAAAGGTATCAGCAAGGAACTGGGGCTATAGAAATGAGCAATGCCACAAGGCTGGTTCTTCTTTCTCATACACCTGATCCGCAGAGGATTTGTTCCAGTGCGGCCAGGCTTTCCAGCCTTCCAGGTTCCCCGACAAAAATACTCGACGAGACACCGGAGGGTGGCTACCCGGACTACCTCAGGCGCATACTCTCGATGGGCCATCATTCAGTGATGGAGCATGCCAACTTCACGGTGGCATTTGAAAACGTATCGGTTTTTGTGGAACAGTTTGTAATTGGTTTCAGGCTTTTTTCATTCACGGTCAAATCCAGGCGGTATGTTCCGCACGATGAGGCCGGATATGTTGTTCCCTATATGGCGCCAGAGGGTGGTCCCGATCTTTTTGGTGGTGACGACAAGCCATACATAGGGCCAGAATTCTATGGGCCGCTGAGCCAGAGATACCTGCATTTTTGCGAAGGGCTTTTTATGGCCTACAAGAGGCTCCTCGAGCTTGGAATACCGGCAGAGGACGCCAGATTTGTTCTTCCGTATTCTTTCAAGTCAAATTTCATTGTTACAGGAAATGCAAGATCGTGGATACACTTGATCCATTCGGCCAAGAATGGGTTGGGCAAAAACTACTCAGAAATACATTGGATCGGAACGAAGCTCCAGGAGATGCTTTCGAAGGTGGCGCCAGCATTCTTTACGAGGATTGATGACATAGAAAGGTTGAGCTACGAGAAAGACCAGAGGCTTGCTTCCGTGTCTTCAAAACTTGGTCTTGAAAGAAACTATTCCGAAGAGAGAGTCCAGCTCCTCTGGCACACACCGGACCCTGACAGGGCGGTTGCAGTTTCTGCGCTAATGGGCGCATCCAGGGCAACGGCCCCACAGATTGAAAAAGCGCTCACAAAAGAGGCCGAAATTGAGACCATAAGGGCGGTCTGCGAGAATGGCCATGCAAGGGAACTTGAACAGGCCATCTTCACATTCAGGCTTTCCGGTATGAGCTTGCCGATGCTTACCCATCTGACCCGCCACAGAATGCAGTCTATAATAGTGCCAACCCTTGCCCAGGCAGGAAAATCGCCAGAGATTATTTGCCCGCCAACTATCGGCAACAACCCGGAGGCGCTGGCTGTTTTTAATTCTGCTGTTTCTTCACAAAAGTCGTTCTGGGAGGCGATGGAGAGGTTCCAGGTCCCCCAGGAAAACAGGGTCTACGCCTATCTTTCCGGGCAAACCATGGATGTTGTCACGACAATGAACGCCAGGGAACTGCACCACTTCTTCAGTCTCAGGTGCTGCAACAGGGCGCAGTGGGAGATAAGAGACTACGCAATGAAAATGCTTGGGGCAGCCAAAAAGGTCGCACCGATAATTTTTGAGAAATCCGGTCCGTCATGCTATCGCTGGGGAGAGTGCAGGGAAGGAAGACAGTCCTGCGGCAAAGCCAAAGAAGTTGTCCAGTTCTTTAAGGGGGCAATTTGAAAAAACACCTTGTGATGGTTTTTATTTTGTTGGTACTAACAGGTTTTTTGCTGTTCCTTCAGTTCAGGTTCCCACTGGTGCTTAACATGGATGGCGGCTACAACGCGGCGAATGTAAAGGCGCTGATGTCTTTCAAATCCATGCCTTACGATGGCTCCCCGCCAGTGCCTTTTGCCCTCTCGGCCATTTTTGGCCTCATGTTCTCATCGGCCAGCATTGGCATAAAGATTGTAGTGACAATGTCGCTTGTTGCAGTTGGTCTTCTGATATACCTGTTTGTCAGAAAAATTACGGGTGATGATATTGCTGCAATAGCCGCTCTCGCAGGCTGGTGTGTCAGCACGGCCATTGTTACCTACCCGATGGGTTACCTTAAACAAACAGTTGCCCTGCCTTTTCTTGTCGGTGGGCTGATGTCGCTGTATCTTCTGTTTACCGAGAAGAAAAAGCTTTTGTGGGGGCTGTTTTTTGCGCTTTCCTTTCCACTTGTCTATCTCTCGCATTCCCCGTCTTTTCTGGCCCTGCTGGCTTCATCGTATGTCATTGCAGCAATCATGCTGGCTTTTAGTGAAACAAAAACCCAAAAAATATTTGGTTTTTCAATGCTGATCCTCTTTGTTCTCGGTCTGGCCTCCACCCCATGGACACTACCCATCCTTGCTAAGAAGATGATCCAGATCGACCCGAAAGGGTACAGCACGATTGCGATCTACCTGAAAGGCCTTTTTGCCTTCAGATTTGAACAGAGTGTCGATTTCAGGGGATTTGACTGGCTCCTGGCTACTGTGCCGGTTTTTGGGCTTGCTTTTTGCGCCAGGGCTGGATGGAAGAAATTTACCCTCTGGTCACTCGGTTTTCTGGCAGGAATATTTGTCTTGTCGTGTTTTCTCGCAAAATATGAGTGGCAGGGCAGGAATGTTATGACGATGCTTGTTCCCCTGTCAATGATGATGGGTCTTGGTTTTTACGAGGCATCAGGGTTGCTTTTTAAGGAAAAACTGCAAAAAACAATAGCGGCTGTTCTTGTTGCCCTTTGCGTCTTCCTGATGGCAGGCTATCAGAGCACGGCGATAAAATATGCAAAAACTGGCAAGCCGATCATAACCGAAGAGCAGCTCTCCGATCTTTCAGCTTTTATCTCGCCATTTGACCAGTCCATAAAGGAAAACCTTTACGCAAGGCATGGATTGAGGTTCTGGGCAACGTATGCAACAGGTGATCCTGTTGGCGTGTTTTTCTATGACTGGGACAGAAAAACTTTTGCAATCAGAAAGAGCAGGGGCGAAGAGGACGTTGGCGAGAGCAGGAAACCTGATAGGGAAGACTATCTTTTTGTTTCAAAAAGACCCCTTTTTGGTTGCCGCATCGAAAAACTGTCTGCTCCAAACTTCAAGGCCTATGTTCCGGAACAGGCCCAGGAGTACATCAAGGTTACTGTCAGGACAACAAGCCCCATCAGGTCGCTCAGGGTGACCTTCAGGGATGAAATGTGGAGGCTTGTCTATCAGCAGGACATGAAAAATGTTTTGCCAGGGGAGTATCTGGATTTTGGAAAATTGCTCAATGGCATTAAGCGTGGAACATACTATCTCCAGGTTACAGGTGACAACCATTCCACAGTCCCGTTTATGGTGAAAATCACAGAAAACCTTCTATCATACTCGGAGAAGCCATTTGGTGCTGTAAGTGAATCAAAAGATTTTGTGCTTGTACGAATAAAATGAGGTCAAAATGAAGAAAATATTGTCAGTCATATTTTGTCTTTTAATTTCCCTCTCCTGCCTTTCTTTTGCAGGCTGTGGAAGCTCCAGTGATGCCAAAATGGCCATCGACACGCTAAAAGTTATTGGCGAGGGGAAGTGGGATGCCGTGTTTAACAATCTTCACCCAGCTTGCCTTTATACCCAAAACAAGAATGAGTTTGTCCTGCAGATGCCGTATCATGCGAAGGCCCTATCGGAGTTTTTCAAAGGCGCAACCTTTGAAGTGGTTGACGAGAAAGGTCAGGATTCCTGGACATACAGAGGCCAGATGCTTGAGGGAGCAAACAAGGTAACCCTGAGGGTTACTTTCGCATCAAAGGCTGATCCGCCATCTGCATTTCCTTTTGCAATGGAATTCTCCCAAACAAACACTGTTGATTTTGTTGTTGCAAAGACGGATGGGGGACAAAGAAAACTTGTGCTGGACATGGGTGATCCACCAATGGCACACTGGGCGGCAAGTGTTATTGACCAGGGTGAATTCCCGTCACCGGAGGCAAAGATTGTTGCCGATCCGGAGCCATCGTCGCAAACCAAGGCGGTCACCTTTTTTGAAATCTTTGACAACAACTATAAACACAAATACTGGTCTGCAGTCATGACGAACGTCTACACAAAAACAATCGTTGTCGCAATCGACGATGATATGAAGATAAGGTATGTTAGACCGGTATCTACCAGCAAATCACCTGATCCAACAATACTCCAATATGGCCAAATTATTTTCGACCCATACAATAACGCCACTCCCGATCAGCTGGCTTTCCTGAATGCGAGAATCCCACAAAACGATAAATTTACACCTTATGCAATGGCTGTCAGGTCTGCCGTTGCGAGTGCCGTAAAACTGTTTATTATAGACAAGCAGGGTTATCCTGCCTATCAGAAAAAGTATCCCTATGGGATCCTTTCATTCCATCCGGGCACCCTTTTCGTTCTTCCAAAGATGAAGACTGATAGTGGAAAAGAGATAAGCGGGGCCTATTTCAAAGGCAGGCCTTATGTGGTCATTTTCGTTTCTTCATGCGCGTCCTGCAGGAAGAGGGCAAGGGAAGTAGCAAACATCCTTGGCAAATTTGGGATAGGGCCTGATCAGGTAATTTTCCTGTCGTCATCAGAGAAGGCAAAGCTTGAAGAGTTCCCAAACCAAGTCAAGGGTTCACACCTCTTCATCGACCTGAAGAAAGAGCTTGCATCCCTGATGCTCTTTGATTCAACCCCCTCCCTGCTTGCTGTCAACTCTTCCTCAAAAGTTGTTGGGCAGCTCGATTCCACAAGGCTGAATGGAGATGCAGAGCTCAATGAGCTTCTGCCAAAGCTGACAAGATAGAAAAAAGACGGACCAAAAGGCAGAGGGAAATCTCTGCCTTTTTTGTTTGGCGAATTCAACCTTTTTCTCAAAATTTCGGTATTTATATGTATGGGACGCTTTACAAAATTGCTGGTTTTTTTGTTGTCTGCCCAGATTTTATTTGGCCAGACAGTTTTTGCGTTCAGGGTTGAGGACGAGGGGCCAAAACCGTGGACACAGTATGCCTCTGACCACATGCACTCATCAAATGCGCTTGGGCAATGGGACTTTAATACCTATGACAAGGAATCCTGGAAGTTTGGTCTGAAAGGTGTCGAGAGCAGGGGGAGAAATCCTGTTGTTGACCAGGGCAGACTTTTTATTGGAGACTCTGACAAAGTATATTGCATTGACGTTTTCACCGGGAACATCCTGTGGAATTTCGAGGTTTCCTCGCCTGTTGCAGGAAGCTGTGCCATATTGGGTGACACTGTCATTGCGCCAATGAACAACAGGCTCCTTGGGCTTTCCACGGCAAATGGAGAGGTCAGGTGGTACAATGGGGAAGTTGGGGACAATATTTCATCACCAACCATCTACAAGGACAACCATGGCGGGAAGTGGATGTATTTCACAACTCATGACGGGAAAATTGGCCGGGCCTATAAATACAATCTGAATACTGGCAGGCTTGCCTGGAAAATTGAAACAGAGTGGCCGTGTCCAGGGGCGATGGGAGTAAACAGTGATTATGGTTATGTTGGTTGTGCCGCACACTACAGAGCAAGCGTGCTGGATGATGGCTCTGGTGGTGTGGTGGACGGGGTGGAAGTTGGCACCCAGGCTTTTTCTGCCACTATGGCATTTGACCAATATTGCATTTGCACGATGTCTGGCGGCGAGATCATTGCTCTGCCAAAACCCTATGCCAGTAAAGACCCCAAGATACTTGATACCGGTGGAATGACCTTTGCCCCGCCATGTTCTTTTGGAGACACGCTGATAATAGGGGACGATGAGGGCAGACTGGTCAGGTTCAATATAGAAGGAAAAATAATCTGGGACAAAAAGATGCCGGGCCCCATTACTGATGGCTGCACGGTCATGGGTGACTATGTGCTTGTTCCTGTTGGTTCAAAGGGGAGCGATACCGCCGGTGTTTATATTGTTGATGGCGAAACTGGCGAGCAGGTCAAAAAGATACCGCTCAAGTCGTCCTATGTTTTCCAGCCCGTTGTGGCCTGGGACAGGATGTTTGTCGAGCATGGCGAGAGCAACAATTACAGAAACCGGACACTGAGCTGTTTTGGAAAACCGCCAAGGACATCCGATCAGGAGCCAAAGATCAGGGTCGATGGTGGAAAGATAAATGTCGAGGTTGGCTACAAGGGCGAGACATCAAGGCAAATAACCATTACCAATGAGGGAAAAATCCCTCTCGAACTTGTGCTCCTCGGAGATTCACTCCTTTTCCCGTCCAGGGAAATACTGGAGCTTGCGCCAAAGGAAAAGGACACGGTAAGGATTGCGATAAAAGCTGGAAACAGAAGGTCAGGAAAGTACAATGGCCAGATGGCAATCAACTACCAGGACCCGGATTACGGCAAAATGACGCTTGCAATGGTGACTGCCTCTGTGACTGTCCTGGACAAGCCACCAGAACAGAAGGATGAACCTCCAAACCCGCCTGTTGGCCTGTCGGCCAAATGGATGGTCGACCATGTTGAGCTTTTCTGGTCACCGCCACAGTCAGGAACGGAACCCTCGGGCTACAACATATTCAGGGCCGGACTTGATGGGGATTTTCCAAAGGCACCACTGAACAAAGCAAAAGTGTCTGAAACTTTCTATTCAGATTATGATGTGAAGCAGGGCCATACATACAGATACCGGGTGCAGACAGTTGGGAAAAACGGACTCCTTTCTGATCCTGGCAATGAAGCCACTGTCGAAATACCAGTCAGGCTTGAAAAAGTTAATAATCTTGTTGCCAAAATCCAGGGAGGGACAGTAACTCTCACATGGGAGTCGGAGCAGGATGTTGAATTTCTCATCGAGAGGAACGGAGAGATGATAGGAAGCACTTTTGACAAGGTGTTCACCGACCCGTTTCCGCCAAAGACAAAACTTTTTTACAAAGTTTTTCCAACAAAAGATGGCAAGATGGGTCCTGAAGCACTTGCAGTCGCCGATTTGACCCCTGCACCAGAGCCGGTCCCGGAGCCGCCTGAACTGCCACAACCAGAAAAAATCGTGATAGTTTTTACTGTTGGCAAGAACACTGCAACAGTCGACGGGAAAGAGCTCCCATGCCAGGGAACACCCTATGTCAAGGGCGGCAGGACAATGGTGCCATTCAGGTTTCTTGGCGAGTCCATTGGCGCAGAGGTCTCGTTTGAAAAGGACCCCACAACTGGCAGGGTGGCAAAAGTGTCATACGCGCTTTCTGGAAAAACAATAATCCTTTCAGTCGACTCCAGGACTGCCGTTGTAAATGGAAAAGAGATCACACTTGATGCACCACCGGAAATAAAGGATGGCAGAACTTATGTACCCTTGAGGTTTGTGACCGATGCCCTGGGCGGTGAAGTTTCCTGGGACGCAAAGGCCAGGCAGGCCACAATAACTTGCACAAAGCAAGATCAATTGTAAACAATTTGTAAACGATTTTGTCTCCGGTTTGAATTGTTTCTAAGAGATAAAGCTTGGATTCAATTGCATTTTTTCAATTTGTTGCCCATCTATTGACCCTTCCCCTGAACTGGGGTTGAATATCATACATGAGGAAAGAAAAGGCCTGTGGCCTTTTTCTGGTTCTTTCCGTTTTTTCTGCCTGTTGCTGCCCGGTTGGCAATAGCGCTGGGGCAGTTGGTATTTCTCTGTTTAGCATCAAGGATGCCCTCTCCAGTGCGAACTCAGCCTCGATCTGTTCTTTTGAAGTAGCCTATCCGGTCAGGACTGCCACAAACGCTTCTGAAATTGAAATAAGAAACGTTCTGGAAAACAAAGCTGAAAGAATTGGTTTTGGTGAATCTTTTTGCTCCAACCCTGCACTTTCCGGCAGCAGGCTGGCGTTTCAGGCAAATTCGGGCGGTTCACCAAAGATCGTCCTTTTTGACAGAACCACAACCAGTCTTCTGGTTGTTTCAGAGGCCGGCGAGTCATCCTATGCTCCTGTAATGAAGGGCAATTATCTTTGCTGGACGTTTGCAAAGAAGGGCGAGGGTGGCCAGGGGATAAGGCTCTTTGGGTTTCTGGACGGGAGAAGCGTTGTGCTGAAAAATTCTGACCAGTCAAGAATTGTGTCTGGACCTGTCATAAATGACCTTGGTGTTTTCTGGTCGCAGTTTCTGGAAAGTGGTTTTGCCATTTTCAAATATGATTTTTTGACATCCGCGACCCAGCTCCTGTGCAAAAGCTCTTCGGTCATTTCAGGCCTTTCGGCAGATGGCAACATCCTTGCCTATTCCAAAAGGCCACAAAACGGTTTTCCTGTGACAGGCTGCATCGACGGGACAGGAAAAGTGGTTGTTCTTGATGATGCCTGGAACGAAAAATCTGATCCCTCCGTTTCCGGGACATGCGTTGTCTGGTCGGCAAAAAAAGATGAGGTCTCTGAAATAAAAATCTGGAACGGATCAACAAGCGTGCTGGCGAATGTAAAATCTGCCCAATGTATCCCGTGTGTTTCTGGTGGAAATGTGGTCTGGCATGACCAGAGCGGTGATGGCGGATCAGACATATTTGGTGCCGAAATTAGCGGTGGTGGCGTATTCAGGGTCACATCTGGCGGTGGAAACAAGGTTTTGCCAAGAATCTCGGGCCAGGTGTGCATCTGGCTTGGAGGGACTGACGAAGGTTTTGACGGAGCAATCATAACCCCGTGAAATTAAAAAAGGCCATGCTACAAGGCACGGCCTTTTGATAGTTCCAGTCTGTCACTTTCTTGGTTTTGCAACAACAACCATTGGCAAGTCTCTGCACACCTCTGATTTTAACTGGCCATCAAACCACAGGAACGATGAACAGCCACCATCAAGATTGAAGGCGTTTTTGACTCCAAGCTGTATCAGCACTGCAGATTCTTCCTGGATTTTTATCTCGTCTGTGAAAACCACAAAATAGACTTTCCCCGGGCTTGTTCCAAATGCTGATCTTTTTGCTTCGTAGGAAAGGGCGGCATTGTTTGTGTGTTTGTCTGCCGCCAGGTTCCAGTATGGCTTGCCGTCCCTGACCACGGTTGGTGAACCACCAAATATGAACCTGCACTCTTTCCATTTTCCAAGATCGACCTCGTTCCCCTTTTCGGATTTCCAGTAGATGTTTATGTGGAGACCCTTCCTGATGTATCCCTTGGGCCACCTTTTTGCGTCACATCTTTCCCTGTTTTTGCCTGTGTATACAAGTACATATCCGTTTTTGGGGATGGCAACAGGGCCTGCCTTGACGCTTGTTACAACACCCTTTTCGAGGGTGACACAGATTGAAGGGTATGTTGCCGGTGTTTTTGATCCCCACTCGGATGTGTATATCGTTGTGGAGCTTGCAGAAGGGGGCTGGTTCAACCCGCTTACGTAGACGTCTTTCAGGGACGGTGGAAGCAGGTTTTCTTTCACCTTTCCCATCATGGAGAACCTGAGCCTGCCAAAGAGCCACTCACCTTTTGTTGTCACGCAGAAATTGGAGCCCATGTTTGCTATCCTGACTGGTTTGCCATCTTTGACATAGTGCGAGTCAAAGAGATAGTTTGACCATCCACCGGACTCGTTGTGGTAGGGGCCGTTCATTGCGGCAATCGCGCCTTCGTACTGGGTAATTTTCACCGGGTCGTCTCTGACAAACAGTCTTTGTTTTGCCAGGCCAAAATACAGGTCAACTGGAGAAGTCGCCCCATCAATGACAACGTATTTGACGTTGTAGGATTTGTTCCCGACGGTCACTGTTTTCTCGATGTAGCTGAAATTGGAGGGAGCAGAAGCCAGGCTGACCTGGGACGATGCAACAAGTATCACCGCAACAAGGAGGCACAAGGTTTTTTTCATGTCATTTTCCTTCGTTTTTATATCTGGGTCAGCTGCACAAAGTTTTCACTCGTGCCATCTGCCGTATTTGTGGATTATTCTACCAATTTTGTTACCAGTGGCAATATTGCCAGAGAATTATTGGACACAAGGAAAAACTTTAATGGTGTCAATTCCACAAAAATCGCTGTCCCATGGTTTTTGATTTACTGTTGTGGGGCATCCAGCAATCCGATGAAAATCATGTTTTGAAGGGAAGAGTCGGATTTGAATATCAGGTAAGGGTTTGCTCCGCCGTAGGGTTTTGCGAAAATATAGATGTTTTTCCCGTTGTCGACAACTGACAGGTCCGAGAATTTTTCAAAACCGGCGTTGATTATGGGGACTCTTTGCCTGTAGCCTATGTCGCCATTTATTGGGGTTTCGTAAAAGAAATTTGATGGCTCTATCCTGAACCTTTTTCGGTTTTTCCTGTCAAAGAGCAGGTAAAAGGTTTCTCCATCCGGCTCCTGGTATCTTACGCTGAAAAAGAGGTTGCCCCAGAAAGCCGCGCCAGAGTTTTTTGAGAGAGGGATTTTCATGTCCTCCACATCAACGCCAATCTCAGGATTGATTATCCTCACCTCGCCATTTTTGGAGATGACATCGAGAATGACGTCTTTCTGAGTTATGCGCCCCATTTTGTATTGTGCCTGAGCGATGCCATTTTTCGGCATGGCTGGAGGAAGATCTTTTTCTTTTGGCCCAAGCTCGAAATGTGCCTCTATGCTCCCGTTGAACACCATAATTGATGGCAGAAATCCCTCTTTTCTTATTACCACAAGGTGTTCCTTCGAGATTTTGGAAAGCTCGGCGTTTGTAATGTTCAGTGGCGTTGTGCCGATGATTTTTGCATCCGAGATGATCTTGCCACCATCAAGCCCGAAATGGAGCACTTCTGCGCCCTGGGGGCTTGAGGTTATGGAGCACACCGTGTCCGGGAAGTATCTTGTTTTTGCCTTCAGGACGTGGGCCCTCAATTTGACTTCCACTATGTCGAATGTGTCCAGAAGATCATGGAAGTACTCGTGTTTTATCCTCAGCGAAATCCTGCCCTCTGGCCGGTATATCGTGAGTGGCGTTCTGCCCAGCAGTTTACCATTTTCCCAAATCTCGCTGCCTTCCGGTGAGTACGCGAGATGCACCTGATAGAGCTTGTTTAGCTTTGCCCTTACAAATGCCCTGTCCCCGCTGTATTGTGTTGCCGAGAACCTGTAGGTTTCATAGCTTTCGAGTTCCAGCGTAACAGATGAAACTTTTGAAACCTCGATCACTTTTGGAGTGAACCCGTAAAATGCTCCATCAACATATATTGAAGCCTCTGGCGGGACGGTTTCTACCGAGAATTCTATTTTGGGGATTGGCAGGGACACGCATGATGATAGCGTGCACAAAAACACAAACACTGTGGCAAAATATAGGCCCTGTCGCAACGCAATCTTCATTGATGAACCCAAGTTACCATTTGAAGGGCCACTTTTCAAGGTAACCATTTCCTACCTTTTTGTTTACTGTCTGACCTTGACTTAAAAGCAGGTTGTGAGAAATTTTACCTGGAGGTGCGTGAATGCACGAAGAGTGTGGAGTATTTGCAGTTGCAGGTCATCCGGATGCTGCATATCTGACTTATGTCGGTTTGCTTGCCTTGCAGCACAGGGGACAGGAAGCTGCTGGAATGGTCACTTTCAGAGAACCAGATGTTTTTACGTGCCACAAAGACCTTGGGCTGGTCGTGGATGTTTTCTCAAAAGGTGCTGTTGCCGACCTCTCCGGAAAGTATGCACTTGGCCATGTCAGGTATTCCACAAAAGGCTACAACACCCGCGAAAATGCCCAACCCCACAAGGCTGGACACCTCTGGGTGGCATCAAATGGTGATGTGGTCAATTACACATCCCAGCGCATCTTCCTGGAGCAAAACGACATCACCTTCCTCTCGACAAACGACGGAGAGCTCCTTGCAAAGTCGATCCTTTTCAACAGCCAGCGCAAGGGTGGTCTTGTCCCAGGCATTCTCCAGCTCATGAACCATGTCCACGGCACATACTCGGCCGGCTTGCTCACCAGCAACAAGATAATGGCGTTCAGGGACCCGGCCGGGATAAGGCCGCTTGTCCTTGGCCAAAAGGATGGGTGTGGTGTTCTTTCATCCGAAACCTGTGCACTTGATGCAATAGGTGCAAGATACATAAGGGAAGTTGCTCCCGGAGAGATTGTCGACCTGGAGACCCTTGCAACGCTTGGTACATCAAAGAACGCAATAAATCCTGGAAGAATGTGTATTTTTGAATATATCTATTTTGCACGCCCAGACTCAAGAATAAGAAACAATCTGCTCTGGCAGGCAAGATACGAGATGGGGCGCCAGCTTGCCATTGAAGACCCGGAAAAAAATTCTGACATAGTGATGCCTGTCCCTGAGACTGGCAACCCGTGCGCCGCAGGTTTTGCCGCACAGTCAGGACTTCCGTTGACGCCAGCAATTGTAAAAAACCACTATGTTGGCAGGACTTTTATCAAGCCGGAGCAGTCCCAGCGCATGGAAGCAGTCAGAATAAAACTGAATGTAATGAGGGACCTTGTGCAGGGCAAAAATGTCATGGTAATGGAAGATTCGATCGTCAGGGGAACAACAACCAAGATATTGGTCCAGAAACTAAAAGACGCTGGAGCAAAGAGAGTTTCTCTGGCAATATCCTCACCGCCAATCAAGTTTCCGTGTTTTTACGGTATTGATACCGGCGTCAGAAAAGACCTTATCGCTGCAGATCTGACCGTTGACCAGGTCAGGGAGTACATAGGGGCTGACCAGCTTTATTACCTCTCACTGCCCGGCCTGCTAAAGGCCTGCAAGGGCGAGCTTTCGCAGTTCTGCACTGCATGCCTGAACGGTGATTATCCAATCCCGGTCAATGAAGATGGTTCGCTTCCAGGAAAAGCCGAGTGGGAAAATGGCAGACAGGGTGTCTAGCTAGCGGAACTCCAGACTGAATATCGCACAATTTTTTGACTGCGTTTCTATTGTCATGGTATGGCTTGTTGACGGCATATTTTTAAAAATGTTGTAGATTTTTCCATCCGAAATCATTACTCTGCCCTGCTTCATATCGGAACCATAATAACTTTTATCGGGTAATAGGCCATCAATCCATACCTGTACAGGAAAAGACCTGTCAGATTGTGATTTTGCGAACATATAAACCTCTTTGCCAGCAAAGGATATGGAGAGTCTTCCTGTCTCGTCGTCGCTGTGCCAGGCCATTTCCGGGCCAAAATACCATTTTCCTTCGAGATATGGCGTAAATTCTGTGTAGGATCTTGGATCAGTGAACTCGTAGACGCGCTCTATTTCGGTCCCCTTGCAGTTTCCAATCCTGCCGTCAAGATAGCCGCATTTTACGATCCTTGAAGGAGTAAACGGTATTTCGCTTGCGGTTTTTGAGATGTTTCTAAAGTTGTTTCCAAGGAGTTTTTCAAGCGTAGATTTGCCGAGGAATTCCCTTGAAGAATTTTTGATTTCTCCGTCGACAACCAGTGACGTGTAGCTGTATTTTATGGCGCCAAAGGCCGCCCAGATCGTATAGTCCATGTCAAAGACAACTGGGTTTTTCGGCTTAAGTTCGCCCACCTGGCGTGAAAGCTCATTGCCAATCTTCAGGAATTCATATTCCGGAGAGCAGATGTAAACAGTTCTGAAGTTCTGTTTTTCAAGTTCAGGTTCCATCTTGTCTAGGTATGTCCACGATTCTTTTGATGCAATCGATGTTGGCGTGATGAAATGTACTATTAATCGACCTTTTTTTGGCTCCTTAACCACTGTAGAGATTTTCTGGAAGGCTGCATCCAGGGTTTTTTGAGAAGCTCCAAGCTCTTCAGCTCCCTTTCCTCCCGTGCATGAGAGAATACCCGTGCATAGAACAAAAACAGTCAATGCCGACCCAAATCTTCCCATGTTCCTAACTATACCACAGTATGCCATTTCATGCCATTTATACACCCGGATTGACATAGTTGTCAGGTTTGCCCGAAAAAAGGACAAATTGCCTAGATTAATCTGTCAGCGGTAAAATGTTGTTGGGAATCATTTGTATACGAGAAAATTTTTCTGGGCTGGTTTTTCTTTTTAATTTGGAAAGAACCGGCAGGCTAGTTCTAACTAGTATTTTGAATATAGGGTGTTTTATTGCAAAATCGAGGTTCAAAACTAGAATAGCAGGCATGACAAAGAAGAACATTACCATCATGGCTATTGGGATTGCCATTCTAGGAATCATAATATTTTTTCTTGTAAGAGGCTGTGGGTCGCAAGAAGAACCGGCTAGTCTATTTTGGTTTGGTGGTGCATCGGCCCCTGGAGAACTGCCGAAAACAATCTCTCTTGGCAGGATGACTCCTCCGGACCAGAAACCTTTTGAGTTCCAGGTTGAAGGCTTGCCAAAAGATGTTACTTTCGAAGAAAGAAGGGAAGACCTCAGCTCAAAATCATATTTGTCTTTCCTTGTGGCCACCATTCCAGCCGATACAAAAAAAGGTATCTATCCGATAAAAATAACATACAAGAATGCTTCATTTTCAAAATCGTTCGAGTCTGAATTTGTAATTGGTGATAGGGCAGAATCACAAGATAGTATTTATGGTGGTATTGGAAGAGCCGGTCAGCTTCCCGCAATTTCGACTGATGATCTTGTAGTCTCAAATTTTGTAAACCTTGAAAAAGGAATCACCTCACCACCTTGTATTGTTGGTAACAAGACCTATCTGGGACTTCAAAATGGCAAAGTGGTTGCCCTTGATAACAAGCTTGGGAAAGTTTTTGAGGTGACCATATCAGAGGATTCCGTTGTCGCTGTACAGGCTACGGAAAAATATCTTGTTGGCTGTGATTCCAGGGGGAATATTGTGTCCTTCGATCTTTCACAAAAAGAGCCATCCCGGCTTGCGGCATACAAGCTTGATGGAAAAGTATCCTCACCACCAACAATTGTTGCAGAGGACAAGATCCTTGTTGGCTCGACAGACGGTCTTCTTGGTCTTTTTTCTCTGCCGGATCTCAGGCCGCAATGGAAAGTCGATCTTCCAGGTCCAGTTATTGGCAATGTATCGTGTCAGATTTACAAGTTTGAAAATGATCTGAGAGGCTACATTTTTACTGCATGCGATGACTCAAATATCTATTATCATGATCTGGATGGCAAGCTTATCAGCCGTTTCCAGATGGACTTAACATCAAAATTTGCTCCAATAGTAGTAGGCGACAGAGTCCTTTTCTCTAATTCGGGGAATTTTATCCAGTTGTCAGATTCCTTTGGCAGAACAATCTGGAGCACCAATGTTGAAGATATGCAACTCTGGCAACCGATTTCGAATTCTGGCAAAGCATATTTTTTTGGAAAGAAAAAAATTATTGCTTTGGACATGAAAGATGGCAGTGTTTCTTTCTCCGAAGACTCGCCTGGAGAAATAGCCTCACAGCCGGTATTTATTGGTAAAACCTTGTGCTTGCCCCTGCAAGGTCAACTATCATTTATGTCTGGTGATTTGACCCCGAAATCAAGCATTAGCCTTGGGGATATGGTTTCTGGCTGGCCGGTTCCTTTTGAAGGCGGTATGCTTGTTGCGCAGCAAAGTGGGGGAGTTTATCTTTTTACCAAAGGAAACCCTGGCAGTTCGATACCTGTAGTCAAATTCAATATGAAGGATGTTGTGTTTTCGCAAGGATTGTCGAATCAGTTTCATAACTCCTACACGAACACAAAATTGCCCAAAACACTCAAGTTGAAGTGGGAAAAAGATGGCGAGTATGCACCTGCGCTTACAACCAAAACCAGGGCATATCTTTACAATATCACAAAAAAGGTTTTTTCATGTGTTTCAATAGACGATGGCAAAGAAATATGGCAATTTCCTTCGGAAGCATATCCTGCAATTTATTATACCCTGGGATACAATGAAACCCCGATGTGTCTTTCCGGGAATGGTCTTTATCTTGGAACGGTGGCTGGCGTTATGCTTGTTGATCCGGACACAGGAAGATTGCTCAGGTCTTCAAACGTCAGTGGAATACCACAAGCAGATGATGCTACTGTTGTTGTAACAAATGGCAAAAAACTTTCTGTTTGCGACAAAAACCTAAAAGCTTTGTGGACTGCAGACGGGAATTTTGTTTCTTCAAATGTCATAATTCTTGGCAAATCGGTGGTCGCAATTTCCAGGGATGAAGTTGAGGATTTTAGCAAAAGCAAGGCATTTGTTGCCATATACGATAAATTGACCGGTAAAGTGGAGTGGTCAAAAAAAGATACATCCATCTCCTATTGTGTTCGAACCATTACAGATGGGAAAAGGCTTCTTGCTTCGACTGGTTCGGGTCTCTGGATGATGGATATTGGAGAAAGAAAAGTTTATGGTGCATCACGCTATGCGCCCACCGTCGAAACAATCTATGCCATGCCAAACGGCGATATCTGGTTTAAAGAAATGGCTGGAGTACATTTCAAACTCAACCTTAAAGATGGCAATGTATTACCAGCCATTGAGCCTCCACGGGACAAATCGATCTATATGGCATTTGGCTTAACCTATATGGATAGCGAATCTTTTGTTGGTATTTGTGCCCCCCTTCCTGATTCCAAGGAAACAGAGCAATCACAAGAATCGATTGATGTGAACAAGGCAGATTTTTATCTGGTTACAACATCTGTAAAAACTGGTGACAATATCTCGTCTGTCAAAATTGGCAAAAGCTTTGATGCGCAATTTACTCTTTCTTATGGTGAGAAAAAAGTTTTTGTATCTGCCTTTGGCAGCGATAAGGGATACAACCCAAAACTATCAGTCTGGGGAGACTAGATAATCCCTGTTTTCCTTGATTGTGGTTCTTGCAATTTTGTCACCCACCTGCTCGAAATCCCTATAGTAGGAGCCGACAGCAAACACCTTGTTTGTTGATGTGAACAGGGAAAAGGTCTTAAATCCGCTCGATTCAAGCAGTTCTATTGCACTATGGTGTGCAATGGGGGTTGCAATAAAAACTTTTGCCGGTTTTTTGCCAAGGAGCCATTTGGCAGCCCCAAGGCAGGTGTAGCCGGTTGCAAGCCCGTCATCGACGAGAAGGACTTCTTTATCTTTCAGGTTCTCAATTGGGTTATCAAACCTGATGTTTTGCTCGTGGCGTTTGATCTCGGCAAGCTTGGCCCTTGCAATGCGCTGTACATCCATATATGAGAGCCCGACCTGGCGATATAAACCCTCGTCCAGAATCACGTTCCCGTCTGAGATGACCACCCCAAATGCCGATTCCTGGTTCCATGGGAGTGGGAGTTTTGAAACAAATGCCGGTTCAAGCGGCACTTTCAATAAATTGGCAACAGGCAATGAACACACAATTCCACCAAGGGCTATTCCATAAACTACAGAAACTCCCCTGAATTCCTGGGGTAGTTTTGATGCGAGCTGTTTTCCTGCCTCTTCCCTGTTTTCGAATTTCACGGTTTGTCCTCCCAAGGGATTATGTAGAGTCTTCTCCTCAAAACAACCTGTTTTCCAAGCCAGTCGTTGATAAAACCGTTGAGGATATATTCCCCTGGTTTAAGATAGGTATGTTCAATTGTGTGCTGGCCTTCCTGGGGCAGGCCACCTTTTTTGTCCCCTGTTCCACCATTCGGGCCATCGCCCCAGTCGAAGTAGAACTCATAGGGCGGGAAGCCGCCGATGATCTTGAGGTTGAACCTTACTGTGCCCTTTTCCCTGCCAGATTCTCTGAGCTCTGCAGTAAGGGGCGGATATTCTGATGGTGCCCACAGAAGTATGACGCAATTGCTTTTTATGAGCCCCTGAGGTCTGTCAGACGAGACTTTGCAAACCATTGGGTGTGCGACAATTGCAATTTTGGTGACAATTTCGACATTTACATATCCAGTGAAGCACTGGCCTGCGTCAAGCTGGTTGAATCTGAAAATGGCCCTGTTTCCGGATATTGCCGCTGGCGGAGATGTGTCTTTTATTTCAAATTCGGCCCCGACTTCAACGATTAAAGTTCCTTCTGGTGTTTCTTCATTGCCTTCATTTTTTATCTGAGCGGTCAGCCTGACGATTGTCCCTTTTGGTGCAATTGATGTCGAAGGTCTTATCGTGACTCTTTCCTGTGGCTGGGCGCAGCGTATGGTTGGCCGGGGATTAACTCCAGCAATGATGATTGCCGCTACAACCAGAAAAAGCCAGAATCTTTTCATCTATTTTCTTGCGAAGATCTCCCAGACCTCCTGGGTTTTTTCAATCATTTTCTCCGTTGTGAACTCCTGCCCAACTCTTCCTCTTCCCTGTTTTCCGATCTGCTCCATCTGCTTCCTGTCACCCATGAGTGATATTATAGCACCGGAAAGTTCCTTTGGGCTGGATGGGGGGACGAGTACTCCATATTCCGGTTTTGTCAGGACTTCAGGGATGCCACCGACCCTTGTTGCAACAACTGGCACCTCAAGCGCCATGAACTCCAGAAGGGCAAGACCTATAGCCTCTGCAATCGACGGGAAACAGCCGATGTCGCATGCCTTCATGAGGTCAAACGGGTCCTTTATCCTGCCGGGCAGAAACACCCTGTCGTTGACCTTCAGTTTTTCTGCCTGCTCCCTGAGTGGCTCCAGACACCTGCCATCGCCGACGATCAGCATGCCGGCGTCCGGTACCTTGTCCAGAATTCTTGGCAGTGCGGCGACCATGTCTGCATGGCCCTTCACTTCTACAAGCCTTCCAACAGTCCCTATGAGCCTTATGTTCTTTGGAATGCCAAATTTTTCCTTTGTTTTTTCAGGGTCTGCGTCCGACTTTACACATGAGAGGTCAATTCCGTTGTGCACAGTGAATATCTTTTCCTTTGAAATGCCCCTTTTTGCAAGGTTCTCTGACATGTCATTGGAAACACCTATGAAGGCATCGGCCATGCCATTGAACACATTGTCGGCGTACCAGACCGCCCTCTCCTTGACTGACGAGGCGTAATCCAGCCTCGAGTCCGAGTGCATCGTGCAGATGTTGGGGATGCCAGTTATTTTTGATGCCATCCTGCCAAGAAAGTTGGCCCTGACGCCATGCGTGTGGATGAGGTCAAGGTCGAGGTCCCTCATCAGCTTTGCCAGCTGGTATGGGTTCTGTTTTATGATGAATGGCTCAACGCCGGCCATTCTGGCCTCTTTTGTTGTCATGCCCTCAAGCGGGTTGATCATGTATGTGTCAAATTTTGACTTGTCAGCCAGGTTTACAAGCTGTATTGTGTAGCCTTTTGCTCCGGCAACGTCAGTTCCGGCGATTACCTGTGCCACCCTTATTTTTCTTGCCATAGCCCTAAAAGTGTCTCCTCAAAAGTTTTTATCCTGGCTTCCCAGGTGTTTTTTGAAACAAAATCTTCCATTCTTTTTTTATTTGGCCCCTCGGTGATTGCCTTGCCGATTTCCAGGATGAAATCACCGGAGGTTTTTGCAATTTTGACCACATCTTCCGGCATCCCCTCAAGCTCTTCCATTGGCACGGAAACCGTTGGCAGACCCATTGATGCGTATTCATACAGCTTGAGCGGCGAGACGGAGGCGACGAGGCTGTTTTGCCTGAAAGGTATTATACCACATGAAGCGCCGGACATGAGTGATGGCAGTTCTTCCTGCGGCCTTTTGCCAAGAAAATGGACGTTTCCGAGGCTCCTGAGCCTCTGGCCCTCTTCACCCAGCTCACCGTTTCTTTCTGCCCCAATAAAGATGAAGTTTGCCTTTGGCATCCTCTGGGCGACTTCAAGCATCAAGCTGGTGTCAAACCACCACCTCAAGGCGCCAGCGTAGGCCACCCTTGGGGCCGGTATTTTCTCGATCTCTGGTGAAGGCCTGACCTGTCTGAAGAGCTCCGGGTCAACTGCATTTGGCATGTAAACGGTCTTTGGGTTGAAAAGCGAGAGCCTTTTCGCAAGTGAACGCGCCGTCACAAAGACCGTGTCGCATTTTTTGCAGAGCTTGCCCTCGGCCCTCTCAATGAAGGATTTCGATGACGTGCCGCCATATCCTGCATGGTCGTCCACGCAATCGTAGAGGGCCACTTTTGGTTTTATCATCCTGGTGACGGGTTCCATCCAGGGCAGATAGAACAGGCAGGCAAATTCTTTTGGAAAAGAGGTTTTTTCAATTGCTTTTTTAGCGAAGCCGGCAAGTGTCCTGCAGGCTGAATTCTGTGCAAAGCCAAACCTTCCGTAAAAGGGCATCATCGGTGGAGGGCTTGCCACCCAGAGGTTTTGCGAAACTTCCCTTATCTGGTTTTTTCTTTCAACCTTTGGCCTGTATGTCGGGTCCTTGATTGCCGAAAGGTGGGTGAAGGGTGCCTCTATGTAGATGACTTTTGACCCCTGTGATGCAAATTTCTTTGCAATCCTGTGTTTTCTTGTCGGGAGATCGTCAAAGTCCTGGGATGAAAAAATTATCAGCGGGACGTTCATATCCTGTATGTTGGCTCAAGTTTTTGCAGGAGTTTTATGATCGAAGGTCTGTCAACTCTTGCAGCAGCTTCCATCACCAGCTTGATGTTCTCCTCAAAATCTTCCGGGTCGTTTGTGTCCGGCTGGCACATGAACATGCCTTCCAGTTTTTGAGCCCTCTTCTGCTCGGCCTCTGTCAGGAGCTCCTCGCTCATCTTTTCGCCTTCCCTGGGTTTTGTGAAGGTGATTTTATAGTCGACACCTTCCCTGTATCCGAGGATTTTTGCGATTGCCTTTGCCAGGTCGACTATGAAAACCGGCTTGCCGGCATCAGGAACGTAAACTTCAGCCTTCTGGGCTATTTTTGACGCTCTGACGATGAAGCTCGAAGCTTCGTCCCTTGTGATGAAGTATCTGTTCATCTGGGGTGATGTCACTGTCAGATGGCCGGAGCGCAGGAGCTGGCGCTTGAATGTGTAGACCACGTTTCCATTTGAATCAAGCACGTTCTCGAACCTGACAATACAGTATCTGCCGGGATTCTCCCTGGCATGTCTGACTATTATCCTCTCGGCCACTCTTTTTGTTGCACCCATGACATTCGCAGGGTCGGCGGCCTTGTCGGTTGAGATGAATGTAAAAAGCTCAACGCCGTGCTTTTTTGCCATCGCGAGTGCGTTCATTGTTCCGCCGATGTTGGTTGTAACTGCTTCTTCAGGGAACTTTTCCATGAGCGGGACGTGCTTTCTTGCTGCAACGTGGAACATTGTCTGTGGATGGTATGCGTCCATGATTGACGACAATCTGGAGAGGTCCCTGATGTCTGTGACTATGGCTGTTTTGTTTGCAAACCCGTCAATGCTAAGGTCGAGGTCGACCTCGTAGACGCCATTTTCCGAGTTGTCCAGCAGGACAAGGTGTTCAGGGCCAAATGATGCGACCTTTATTGCAAGGTCAGACCCTATTGAACCACCAGCCCCTGTGATCATGACCCTTTTCCCCTTGAGATAGTCGCCATCACCCGGGGTTGAAGGTGGGCGTTTTGGGAAAAGACCTGTTTCCATGAGCCTTTTTATCAGCTCATCGTCGCCAACCTCCCTTTTTATGATGCACCCTTCCGGGAGGAGTTGCAGCGGAACGGAAAGCTGGTCGCAGAACTTGTGGACATTGCATGCGTGGCCAACATCGGAATAGGCAAGCACAAGGTCGATCTGGCCAGCATATCTTGCCAGCTCATCCGGGTTGCGCAGGACGCAAGCCACCTTGTAGACATCGGATTTCTCAAGCTGTTTTACCAGCCCCTCCGAACCTTCGCCGACGATAGCCACCCTTATCATTTGAGCACCTTTTTAATTTCCTGTGCCTTCTCGTGGGCCTCGATGATTGTGCCAATGACTGCTTCCTGCTGGGCGTCAGTCATTGTTCCAAACAGTGGCGGACATATCATCTCTTCCGAGAGCCTTGTTGCCACGGGGCAGTCCTGTTTGTTGTTTGCAAAATAAGTGTGGTTGGAAACTGCAGGGTAGAAATATTTCTTGCACTCAAAGTTTTCCCTTGCCATGACCTCGGCCAGTTCGTCCCTTGTGAGCCCGAACTTGTCTCCGTTTACCCTTATGGCAAAGTCCTTGTAGGAGCACCTGTCTTTTGGGTCAATCTTCTGGAACGACAGTCCAGGGACTTTTGAAAGTTTGTCCTTGTAGAGCCTGACCCTGCGGTTTCTCTCGTCTGATTCCGACTCGAGCTTTGTCAGTCCCCATCTGCCAAGTATGGCGTGGAGCTCAGACATTCTGCCATTCAGGCCCGGATAAACCATGTCATGCTTTCCGGGTGCCGTGCCATATTCCCTGAGTATCCTCAGGTTTATGGCCATGTTTTCGTCGTTTGTGGTGACAAAGCCGCCTTCGCCGGAGGTCAGGAGTTTTGTTGGTGTGAGCGAGAACGAAGAGGCTATTCCTTCCGAGCCGATACCCTTTCCCCTGTGGAGGATTCCAAAGCCGTGTGCGGCATCAAATATTACCGGAACACCGGTTTTTTCTGAAAGTGAAACGACCTCGTCAACACCCGTCGGGTTTCCGAAGATGTGGGTGCAGAGAATGGCAAGCGTGTCAGAGCGGAGTTTTTTCTGTGCGTCTTTGACATCGATGTTGAAAGTCTCTTCATCTGCGTCCACAAATACCGGGTCGAGTCCGGCCCACAGTGCGGCCGAGGCTGTCGCGAGGAAGGTGAAGCTTGGAACAAGAACGGTGCGCCTGTCTTCATGCCTGAGCCCCTTGCTCCACTTGAGCGATGCGAGTGCCAGTGTAAGCCCAACCGTGCACGATGAAACACCAACAGCGTATTTTACGCCAAGAACCTGGCAGACTTCTGCCTCGAACTCGGATAGCTGGTCGCCCTTTGTGAGTATGCCGGAGGCAAGCGAGATGGTGAGCCTTTCGGCGATGTTTGCAAGTTCTGGTAGCGGCGGCCGGCAAAGCGGTATCTTTCCTGGGTAATGGCCGGGGCCACCTAGTGTTTTGAGTCTGTTCATTTGCATTCCTCCAGTGCGTCTGGGTTTGCAACACCGTCAAGCCTGGAAATCGGATCGTCCGGTTCGGCGTCAGAATAGACGGTGTTTGGTTTTGCTATTGTAGAGAAGGTCATGAATATGATCTTCATGTCGGTTGCGAAAGTCACATGGTCCGCGTACCAGCAATCGAGCTCGATTTTTTTTGGCCAGGAAATGTTGTTTCTGCCGTTGACCTGTGCCCAGCCGGTTATCCCTGGCTTGACCAAGAGGCGTTTTTTCTGTTCCTCATTGTACCTCTTTGCCTGGTAGATCATTGATGGTCTTGGGCCAACAATGCTCATGCTTCCCTGGATGACGTTGAAAATTTGTGGCAGTTCGTCGAGAAAGCTCCTGAGGTGTTTTCCGACCTTTGTTATTCTTGGGTCGTCCTTGGCGGTGTATATTCCGGTGCCTATGTTTGCGGCGTTCTTGACCATTGTCCTGAACTTGACGCAATTGAAGGGTTTTTCACCCTGCCCCATCCTTTTTTGGATAAAAAACACGGGGAAGCCATCGTCAATGACGATGGCCAATGAAATAAACAGGAGTAACGGGGAGAGGACAATGGTCCCCAAAACTCCCAGGACTAGGTCTTCTATACGTTTCCAAGCTGGGTTAATGATTTTCACCTGGCCTCCACTCAGCCCTGTAAATCGGAAAGAAACTCACGGACTGGGGGTCAAAATCTTCATGGGAGCAATTATGCTCATATTCAGTCTTAAGTTCAATGAGTTTTAGGTAGAGATCGGGTATGTGGAGCCTGTCATAGATGAAAAAGTCTTTCTCGAGCTGTGAAAAGTTCAGCTTGAACAGATATGTGCCGTCTTCACCGCCGGCGCCGCCTCCGAGCACAAAGCTGTGGCACCCGCGCTCCTTGCATTTGAGCAGCATGTCAAAAAACAGCAAATTGTTTGGCCTGAGTTCCTGATAGTCCCTGTTTGTAGCGGAGAGGTATGAATATGCCACACCGCCATGCTGGATTATTATTATCGAGGCCACGAGTTTTTCTTCAAAATAGGCACCAAGGATGAAGCAGAATTTCTCGTCCATCCGCTCCATTGCCTCGAAAAAACTTTTTGGAAAGTAGTATCTTTCGGCCGCTGTGTGATACTCCATGGTCTGGTAATAAAGCGGCGGGAACTGCTCAAAACCCTCGGGGCCCATTTCTCTCACGGAAACGCCGTCCCTGACTGCCTTGCGCATCTTCTTGCGGCCTTCCTTGGTCATTCCGGCCTCAAGCTCTTCAGGTGTTTTTGTGAGATCGACCCAGACAACCTTGCCCATTCTCCTGACATTGTAGCCAGGGCCAAGGTTGGTGTTTGAAAGAAGGACCTGGACCCTTCCGAATTCTGTTACAATACGCCTTCTTTTACAAAATTCCCCAAATTCTTCGTTGAATTGTTTTACAATGTCGTAGGGGACACCATCTTCAAAGTTGTGGAAGATTCCGCCATACTCTGGTGAGGTTATGTCAAAGCACGGACCAAGCTCTTCCATTATTTTTTTGCCGAATGGCAGTTCAATGAGCGGCCTGACCAAAAAAGGGTAGAAAATGACCTTGTCGCCAAATTCTGCATAGACTGCTTCAAATGAATATGGGTATGACGCTTCCCACATCTTTCCAAGCTCCGGATGAGCATAGCAGTCAGCGGAGGGGACTTTTTTTATAACCTCGAGCCATTTGTCCCTGTCCCTTGTGGTCAGGCTTTGCATCATGTGGTAATAAGCTCTTCTTTCAAAAGACCCATCAGGTTCTCGTCCACATACTCCCCACCCCTGAAATTCTGGCGCCTTAGAACACCCTCGAGTTTGAACCCGACCCTTTCATAGAGCTTTATTGCTTTATCGTTTGTGGCCAGGACAGTTAGCCAAAGCCTTACCATTCCGAGCTCCTCGATAGCAAACTTGACCAGTGCGGTTGTGGCGTCGGTGGCATAACCGCCGCCCCTGTACCTTGGATCGCCAATAAAAATGCCAAAACCACAGTGCCGGTTTATGAAATCTATATCGTAAAGGCCAATGTTTCCGATGTACTCACCGGAATCGGCCTCTATTGCAAACCTTTTGTTTTTCCTGTCGCCCCGCACTCTTTCGAGCCAGAGTTTTTCATCTTCCAGGGAAACGGGAAAATGCCATCCAATCAGGTTCTGCTGGATGGACTTATCGTTCCTCCATTGCACAAGCTTTGGAAGATCGTCGTCTCCGATGGCTCTGATCAGGGTCTTGGTACCTACGATCAAGGTTACCTCCAATCTAAGATAATTTATGTTGCTTGCTCATTTTGGTCAAGTCAATTGCACCTACTTGCAAAATATTTTAACAATTTTTTCGGCATATTGTGGCCTGCTGATCCCAAATATTTTGTGGAAAGATATTTTTTAGTCTTGCTGCAACATCTTTGATTGCAAAAAACTGGTTTTAGATTTTTCTACCTGAGCGATTGTTGTTTTTAGTAGAGATATTTTTAAATGTCGTTTTTCATCAAATCGAATATTTAAATTTTGTAAATCTTTTGTGAGGGTTTGTTTTTTCACAACTACCAAAAACATTCTAATTTCTGATGGCTACTTGATTATGCTGAAAAATGATGATAAACCCTGTTTTTATTTTAGTTTTATATATAAATAATAATTATTATCAAAATATGCCATAATTATTTGCACCATTCTATTTTTAGAATATTATTAAAATGTAATCGATATGGAAAATAAGAATTGTAAGAAAACAAATCGCCCAAAAAAGGCCAGATTTTTTGACGGGGGGTTCTCTCTGGACTGGCAGATGAATACCGGATTACCTTTAAAGCAGATTTATCTTTTTGAAAAAACCTGCACTGTGCTGAGCAACGAAGTTGTTCTTGGGTTCGATTTTGCAACCATGAAGAAAAATTGGCAAATGGATGAATGTGGCCCTATTTTGTTTGTGCTTCCACTCCAGAATGGTCTGGCAGTTTTTGGGCAGGACGGGAGTAGTGCTGTTTTAGACAGTTTGACCGGGGAAGTCAGGTGGCGCAAGGAAACAGGATTGGCCGCAACGATGCCCCTGTTCTGTTTTGACAAGCTTTTTATCGCAACAAGCAATACTCTTTTGTGTCTTGACGCTGCCGATGGCCATATCATCTGGGCCTTTGAGGCGCCAGAGAACATTATCGCTGGGCCTTCTTGCCGCGATGGAAATATAGTTGTTGCCGATTCTGGTGGGCATGTGTTTTGTCTTGCTCCGCCCCAATAAACATCATTAGTGTTGTTATTATTTTACAGGCCCCCAATTTGGGGGCCTGTGTTTTTTTGTGTCATATTTTCTCGAATGGAAGCAGGATTTCAGTTACCGGACCTTGGGGATCATTCGGTTCTGTCAAATAGATTTCTCTGGGCGGAAGCGATATTTTTAACCCTTTTGCCTGCATCTGGTCAAAACCAAATTTGTAAGCCTGGCCTAATCCGCTGTAGGGCCCTTTGTGGATGATTGAGAGCGCTTTTATGCCCGGCAAGGTCATGGTGGCACCTGAAGATACAGGAACGCATACCTCCATGTCGGCCGGTTCTGGTGCGCCTTCGCTGTGATACAAAACAAACGGGGCACCGCTACAATTACAGCCAGCTTTGAAAAATGCCTGCCGAATCATCTCCCCGATCTCGGAGTACATCCCGATTTTTCTGATCGAAATGACTTGCATTGGTTTTATTTCTTTTATCGTCGATTCAAAATTCATTGTTACCTCCAGAAGTGATTTGTTTTCGATGAGCTCCCTGCACAATTTCTCTCTCCGCTGGTCCTTACCGATCCTCTCGCCGAGGCGCCTCATGTGCTCAAGGACGATGTCTTCCGGGAATTGCCCTTTTTTCATTGCCTCAAGGAGGCGCGCAATCTCCCCAAGTGGCATATCAACATCTCTGAGTTTGGCAATCATTCGACCTGATAAAACCTGGCCATCCGTGTAATACCTGTAGAGATTGTCGCCAACAAATTCAGGGGATAATAATCCTATTCCATCATAGTGGCGAAGCATCTTTGCGCTGATTCCAGTTATTCTTGAAAACTCACCTATTGTGTAGCGGCTCATCGTTGTCACATTCTGGCCCTTCCCATAATGGGAAGGTCAATAGGGTTATTTTAAATGTCCATGTGGGTTTCACAAGAGAAATATAAAATTATTGAATGGTGGGAATACTTATTTTCTGTTTTCGCTTGAATGCCTTGGATGCTTGATGGTGGATGTTTCCAAGGACCTGATTATTTCTTTTGAGATCTGACAATCACCTTTTATAATGTCTTGCACTTTTTTTGTGATCTGGTTTACCCGATCTGGAACAATACCGTAATAAGCCCACTGCCCTTCGCGCTCGACTTTTACAATACCCTGGTATCTCAACACCCTCAGATGTTGAGATACTCCAGCCTGTGGGAGCCCAAGTGCATCAACAAGCTGCCCCACACAAAGCTGGTCATATTTTGAGAGAAGGGCAAGAATGGTGAGTCTTGTTGGTTCAGCGAGCGCTTTCAATCCACCTTCGAGGCTGAAATTATTTCCGGTTGTTCTCATTTGCATAATATGTTAGAATCCGTAACAGCAATGAGAAGCACAGAAAAGTTTAAAATTGTAAATAAAAATTTACAAATAATCAGTTTAGGAGTAATAATTTTAGCTCTCGTTTTTTCAATCAAACCGATCCTTGCTGAGCTAAAATTGCACATAGAGGTTCCAGTTTCAGGTCTTCACACCAGAAGCGAAACAATTGATGTCATAGGAACAATTTCTGACTCATCCATTGCCCAGGTCAAAGTCACTTTTGATGGGGCCACAATTGGTGAAATGAACCTTCAGTGCAAGGATGGAAGGTTTCAGACCCAAAAAGAACTGGGTTCTGGCAAAACAGTTGTGAGCGTATTTGCCAAAGATAAAGCTGGAAATCAGACGGAATCAGGAGTCGTGGTCTTCAGGGACTGCACGGTCAACACGGTCCTTGGCTCCAACAAAGCCTTTGTAAATGCAGATGAGGAATGGCTTCTCAATCCAACGCAACTCATCTCAAACAGGTCCATGGTGCCTTTGAGGGATTATTGCCAGTTTTTTGGCGCCCAACTCACCTGGGATGCTCCCACCAGAAAACTGGTGATGACTCTTGGTAGAAGAAAAACCCAATTTCAGATTGGGTCATCCAAAGCAACGGTAGACGGTAAACCTGCATCAGTTGACCCTGTGCCACAGATCATCTTTGGCTCCACCTATGTTCCGGCAAGGTTTTTCGCACAGGCAATCGGCGGCGGTGTCGGGTGGCACAAAGAGTCAAAAACCCTTTCGGTTTCTGTGCCATAATTCTTCTGGACGATTATGCTTCAAAAATAAAATATTACTTTGTCACACTATTCATCAAAATACTTGATTAGCTACTTCTTGTTGTCATTTTCAGGCAAGATACGCCTGACTTCGGGTTTGTAAAACACAATTTTATCTTTGCTATTGCGTTGGTCAGTGACTTTCCCGTGATCAAGGATTATCCCGGGTGTTTTGTCATTGATTCTGTCTATATAAACATTCTCAAATACTCTTGTGACATCGCATTCGTAAACACCTTTGGTGGTGTTGAATACAAGGTGAGTTTTGGGGGGAACATATATTCCATTAACAACTTTTCCAGGAGGTATGTAATCTGGATTGATACGTGGGTCAACGTAACGCTTAGTTACTACATTCTCCCTTACTATTTCTACATCAGACAACAATTTTCCTGGGATGTCCTCAAGCTCGTAGATCAAAATCATATCAACCATGGGGGAAGAATCATTATCAAATGAGAACGCCATCTTATTGTAGTCAAGCGCAATTATTTTTATTGCACCATCAACTTCTTTGTAGAAAAAGGAAACACTAGAGCCACGTTCACTAAAGACATAATTCTTCTTGTATAGACTTTTTGAAGTATTGATAACTGGCAGCGCATCATAAGATCCCTGAACTATTTGCATATATTCATAAGTATCAATGCCACCATGTTCAAGTAAGATGCCGTTGTTTGTAAGTATTGTTCCTGATGGGCGTGGCGTGTTTTTAAGGCCAGGGAATTTTATGCAAACAATGCTATCTTCTTTATTTCCTTTGTTGTTTTGGTAATCATAGTCATAAAGGTACTCACCATCGTAAAGTATGCCTATTTCGCTGTACCGTCCTTCTTCGAAAAATATTCCTTTCTGAGGAAAAAAAGCTTTATTGACAGGTTCTTTTTCATGAAGGTAGTACTTTGTTTGTGAAGAAGCAGAATATAGATACTGACCATCATATATCACATCGGGTGAGAATAAAACAGGATTTCTAAAAATTGCTGACTTAACTTGTTTTCCATCTTGGTTATATGCCTCATAAACACGTTTGTCTTTTGAGAGAAGATATATATTGTCATCTACTAGGTTAAAATCATTATTTATTATATCCTCACAGGCAGTTTTTATCTCCCAATTTTGTGAAAATTCAATCTTCTCATAAGGTGAATGAATGCAAGACAGATATATATTGTTATTTTTTGGGTATGTATAAACAAAATTTATCCCCAACAATAAAGCATCGTCCTTAGACCTTATTCCATAATAATTCCAAGCAATTGGATTTGCTTTCAAATCAAATGCCTTAAATAAGGTGCCATCTCCGAGCTTATAAAAAAGAAGCTTTGATTTGTTCAATAAAGCTCCGTAAAGTAAATTCGGATTGCCCATTTTGAAAAGATACTTTTCTTTATCCTGATCATTAGGGATCACCTTTTTTGGTTCACTGCTCACTTTTCTGACAGGCAGATGTGTATCTATGCCAGAAAATAAACTTGAGCATGAAGATAAAAGAAATATCATCGCAAGAAAGATGCCCAAGGAGAGAATTTTATGTTTTATTCTCATTTTATCTGGCACCTCCTGCCAGTGCTATAACGAACGCAAGGATGATAAATAGTTTTTTATTTTTCATTTTCCTCCACCTTGACCATATGCACATATTACTCAAATCGTTTCTTTCAAGCAAACCTTCTTCTTTTTAAATGACTTCTTTCTATCGCTGATTGTTATTGCAAGCCAGATTTTCCTCTTGTTTTTGGATTCCATTTCCACTGGGAACGCCCTGCAAGCGTTATTGTGCAAATAATCCCTTCCATTTTTCTAATTCTCAATTAAACATTTGAACATTTAACCTTTATTATAAACATAAGATTAAATATTGGCTATAAATTAAAAATAAACAATCTTCAAATCTTGCCAGCTTTATCATATTGACTTTGCAACAAAAAACATAAATACTTAAGAATGCCAAGGAGGCGAAATGAAGATTAGGGTTTCTGCAATCTGCGCTGTTCTTGTTTTGTCGATTCTTGTTTCTCCTGCCGGAACAATGTCGATATCTACACCAAAGGGAGAAAAATTTTTAATAGCCGATGCCACAGAAATGGAATTTAGTCCGGCAATAAACGGAAACAATGTTGTCTGGTTCCAGAAGCTGGAAACAAACTGGGGCTACAGGGTCATGCACAAGGACCTTAACACAGGGATCATCACCCAGATATCAAGAAATGACGAGTACCTTCCATATATCGAGATGGGCCACGATCTTTACATCACCAATAAATACTGCTACTGGCTTGCTGCCAATTATGACACGCACACGGTGATTGTGGTTGTCTATGATTTCAACCAGAAACGCGACATAATCTATGATTATTCCCAAGAAAAAAAGTATCTTTCATGGCCAACGGTGCATGATGAATACTTGTTCTTCTGGCGCTATGACAGCAGAGCTAGGAAGTTCGAGCTGATGATGGACAAGCTCAACACGCCGCAAAATCCGAAGGTTGTATTTGTTTCCCCCTATGCTGGTGTTTCACCGATATTCGCAAACGAGGGCTATGCCACATGGACTGACAGCACGGATGTTTACCTCTATGACATAAACCATGAAAAAGTGACCAAAATTACTGACACTCCGGATTCAGAGTATTATGCAATGATACAAAACGGCATAGTATGGTACTCACTTTACGAAACATACCCGGAAATAAGGCACACCCTGTATGGCTACAGGATAAAAGAGGGGACATACTTCAAGGTGCATGAGAGAACTGGTCAGTACTGGCAATACCTTGCGTTCAACCCTGACAGCAGATTGACAGTCTTTCTGGAGTACTATTATGAGGGCCAGTATGAGTACAGTTCAATATGGGTCTATGACCAGAAAAAGGGCACATTAAAGGAAATTGCAAAAGACAGGTCGTACAACATGCGCTGGGGTCATGGCTGCTCTTCAAAGGATGTTGTTGTCTGGATGCAAAGAAATGCTTCGGGTAAAGGCGACCTGAAGCTGTATGATTACAACAAAGATACTACATACACACTGACAGATTCATCAATCTTCTACTCCTGTGTGCCAAAGATAGACAACAAAACCATTGTCTGGATTGAAATAGCCTATAACGGCGGAAACTGGACCAAGCAAATATGCGGCTTCACTCTCAAGGGCGAGTAGGGCAAGCAGGCTAAACAAAAAATTGTTTTTGCAATAACAGATCTGGAAGATTTTTTATACCATTCAATTCCGGATGCAAAAGTGTTATCATTTCAAATATGAGAAAACTGCTGGCCTTTGCGCTTGCGCTGGTCCTTCTGTTTGCAAGTGCCGGGGCCCTTTGCGCAGAAGCGCCTGTCGGAATGGCGTCTTTCATGGCAATGGCCACCCGCTCTTCGGCCGGCAAAACGGTTGTTGGCCTGAACAGGAAGGTGCCGCTTTTCTGGTTTGACGGCAAAACCTTCTTCATCTGTGAAATAGAAACGGCAAAAACCAAAGACGGGGCAGAGTATAAAAAACCAAAGACGGACAAGGAAGGCAAACCTGTCATCTGCGCGCCATCCTCAAAAGATTTCACAAAAAAGGCCCTCCAGTCGCTGACAAGCGGAATATACTGCGTCCTTGAGCCTCAGGAAGCAGTGGCAATCTGCGTTCGCCTTGAGAATACATGCCTTTATGGTGTTTTTTCAAAACAGGGGGCAATAAGGTTCAGCCAGATTGGAACCGACCGCGCCACAAAGATAGGCCTCACAAAACCAAACATGGTCTACATTCTGGACCAGGACTATAACAGGCTTGTTCTCTCGCTTGGGAATCCTCAAAAGGTGGTCTCCCAGGAGGCACCAAATCCGGACACCGCAGACCCGGAGAAGTGTCTGGGAATAAAAGACGTCCTGCCCTACGAATGCCTCTCCTTCGAGCAACTGGGCAGGGGCCACCTGCAAATCTGGACTGGCAAGGAAGAAATAGTCTCCTGCGGGATCAGGTCATCATGCCCCCAGGTTACGGCGATCCACCAGGGGAGCGTAGCCGCAAGCCTGGAATTGCTGTGCGCACAGCTTGGCTGCTCGCTTGAAAAAGGCACCGAGCAAAACGAATTCGTAGTCCACAGGTTTGTCAGCCTACTCTGGGAAAAACCGGAGACAATAGAGCTCAGGCTCAAAATTGGCCAGTTTGTAGGCTCTGTCGACGGCAAAAGGCTGGATTTTCCATTCCCTCCCTACCTTGACCAGAAGACGAAAAAGCCGATGGTTCCGTTGAGGGCATTTTGCAATGCGCTTGGCGCCAGGATTCACTGGAGGGCACTGGACAGCTCCGCGCTTGCGGAGAGGTTTGTAAGGAAATAGTAGAGCTTATAGTTGTAAACATTCTTTGTGGATAACTTAGTCTATTTTCCAAATCATGCAAAATAAAAACCTTATCCACAAAAAAATGTTAATAAGGTTCATCTATATGCTTCAGATAATTTCTCTGTGATAACGTATTCCGCCTTCTTTCTAGACGTTCCTTTTTGACGTATTAATTCCCATTCAACTAATCTTTTTAAGCCCTTAGAGGCAGAAGTAATATCTACTTTATTAATAGATCTATACCTTTTGTTATTAATACTTCCTATTTTCAGTATATATGCTAAAGCTAGCTTATCGTCCTGATTCAACTTCAAATGGCTAAATTTTCTAAGACATTCTTGAGTCAAATCATCTAGTAGGTGTTCAGTGAAAAAAGTTACTCTGAAAAAATCATCTTCTGGATCTGATTCAAAGAGTGGCTTTTCAAGTTTAGCTTTTTCCATTTCAAGAATCATTGTTCTAATACCAGTACCGAGAGTTTCAGCAAAATTTATTTTTTGAAATATGTCGGCAATCCTTGGATTACGCGGTCTACTTCCAGGTTCTTCTAATTTTTCGATAGGTTTAATAGATTTCCCTGGATTTTGTATAACTAGACGATTTGAGAATTGGTAAATCGATATTGGAATATTCTTTTCATAATTCCTATGTGTTATTGCGTTTGTAACAGCTTCATTTATTGCTTTCAAAGGAACAACTGGGATCTCAGTACTTTCTATGTCATCGGAGTGAGCGAATCTAGTTCTTATTTTATCTTTGATGGTTTCTTGAATGTCTATAATCATCCTAATTAATGAATCATGAAATGTATGTCTTTCTTTAAATCTAAATGTTGGATCTTCCACCCATATTTTCCCCTCACTTATAATAAATTCGACTTTTTGATATGGGAAATAATGGCATATACTCTGTTTTTTACCAAACAATAAAAGACCTGTGTTGTTAATTTTCCCAGAATTATCAACACAATTCAGACTTTTTAGAAAATCAACAGTTGACTGACAAAACAACTCTGAAGACTTGGGATTTATTTTAGATTTTAGGTGTTTATAATACTGAATTAATTCATCATCTATATCGTCTGACGAAGTGTTTGTATTTATATTTTGATCGAAATTTCGATTGGTATTATTCATATATAATTCTCGAATATCTTCATCTGTACAGACAATATTTGAACCATTGATCCTCTTATAGCATCCTTTTGGCAAACCTTTTGATTTATAGTATATGGGTTTTTTTTGTGCTTCTTCTATTTCTATGCAAACGAGTTTCTTTTCCTTATAATTCTCAATATGTATTTTGGGATTTAAGATTAGATTATAATATTGTGAATTCCTACAGGTCGAAGTGATTTCATCTTGTATTTTTTGAGGATTTAAAACACCAGTGACCTCATAAGAAATTGGATCCACGCCACATATAATTGTGCCTCCTAGTGTGTTAGAGAATGCCACTATGGTATCATATATGCCATCAGAAATACCTTCTGAGCATAATTTTGCTTCTATGTTATAACTCTCTGATTTATCTTGTAATGATTCTATTAGTTTATCAATTGAAGTCATTTGTTTTACCAAAGAGTATATATGAATTTTCCTTATTAACAACAACCTACCATACAAACGATTTTATAGTTTTGCTACCCATAATAGAAATCTAAAAAATAGCGAAGGGAGGCTATCAGAAATGTTTTCCGCGCTTGTGGAGAGGTTTGTAAGGAAGCAGCAATTATCTGGACTGCAAAATAGAGTTTTTAAAAATATCCAGTTTTTCCACTAGTTCCCTGTTTGCTATCAAGCCACCTTTTATTCCGCCACCGGCAGGATAATCGTTTGAATGTATGCTTAGGGGGGCAATTACCCTCAAGCCAAGATTTTCAAGTGATCGCGATAAAACCTTCTCTGCCATTTCAACATTTTCATTCCCGACAACTACAATGGCGGCATTGCGGTTGCCAAAAGATGAAAATCCACCGCATTTTCTTTTCCACAGGGATGGCACTCTTTCTTCAAGAATGTAATACAGCGATGGTGGCCTGCCGTCATAAACTGGAGAGAACAGGACAATGTTTTCACTCTCCATCCATTTTTCATATATTTTCCCAACATCATCATCTTTGGGGCAGGTCATGTCCTTCATACATTCGTAATCGCATTTCGAGCATGGCTCCAAGTGTAATTCACCCAGAACAAGGATATCGCTTTCCGGGAGAACATGTCTGGCAAAATCCCAACAGTTCCCTTTTCTGGCGCTCAAAACCAACCCCAAAAACCTGTTTTTCATGTCTTTTTGAAATTATAAACCTGATGACTTCCAAGGCAATATCGCGCTACAGATATTGCAACCATGAAATCAAAAGCTGGAGGGGGGCTGGACAACTCAGCGCTTGTGGAGAGATTTGCAAGAAGATACTAACAATCATTTGGTCTTGGGTCTATCACTACGATTTTCATCAAAAAACTTGTATAAGTATGGGAATTGTTCTTGCCACACCTTTTGCAGATCCCCGCCTTCTCTAAAAGCAAAATGTCCCAGAGTTCTACACTTTTCCCTGAGAGCCAGATTGAACATATCTTTATCAATTTTTTTGTTTTGAAATTGAGATATAATTTGATTTCCCAAACTAAAAATATATGGATTACATTTACGTGATCCTTCTGTAACTAACATAAATAGTGCTTCATTAAATTTATTGGCCTCTAAGTATTCATATAAACTATAAAAATTCTGCATTCGAGATGTTTTAATCAATTCATTAGTTTGCTTGTAGTAATAAAAAGCAGTTATCCCGAATGAAATAAGCGTAATTACTTGAATTATCCAAGATTCCAGGCTCATATACTTCTTCTGTTATTTTTTGATCTTCCCCGTCTTTATCACGTTCCATTCCCCATCATCATTCATCCTGCTTATTGTCACTTCGTCCCCTTTTATCCAGAACTCGACTTCACGCTCGTCGCTGTACCTTGCTCCGGAAGCAGACACCAGCTGGGGCAGTGTATACTCTTTGTCTTCCATGTTCACTTTTACAAAATTCAGGCTGTCATCGGACAGGCTGCAAAAATAGGCTTTTACTGTTGAACCGTCGTTGCATTCGTACAAATTTTCTTCTCCAACATTGACTTCCAGCTTGCCCACCCCGCTCTTGACGCACCCGCCGCTCAACAAAACAAGTGCCACAGCAAATAAGCATATGACTTTATTTATCTTCATTCATTTTCACCCCGTTCTTTTGTGTTCTTGCTTGTCATGTTAGCTTTCGCCACTGGTTTGTCAATAAATGGGGTGCCTGGTTGGGAAGCCATTCACTAGAAATGGAAACAGCCGCGAGGAGGGGGCCAGCGCGGCTGTTATGCGGCCATTTCGGCCTTATGAGGCAAGCCCTTGGTGTGGTTGCTTGCGTGTGGGCAGGTCTCCCTGCCTCGCAAACTTGGACACCCGGGCTGCAATCGTGTTTTTAACTATCCGAGAATTGCCTTCAGGTCTTGTTCTGGCGTTGTTATTGGCTGGATATTGTATTCCTTGTGGAGCATCTCTATGACGTCCGGGGTGAGTGATGCCGGAAGAGACGGGCCGATCCTGATGTTCTTGATGTCCAGCGCCAAAAGCGAGAGCAGAACAGCAACGGCCTTCTGCTCATACCAGGAAAGTACGAGCGAGAGCGGCAGTTCGTTGACATCAACACCAAATGCCTGCGAGAGGGCGAGGGCAATCTGCACTGCCGAGTAGGCGTCGTTGCACTGGCCAACATCCAGCAGCCTGGGCACCCCGTCGATGTCGCCAAAATCCTCTTTGTTGAAGCGGTATTTTCCGCAGGCAAGCGTCATTATTATACAATCTTTTGGCACCATTTTTGCGAAGTCGGTGTAATAACTCCTTCCGGGTTTTGCACCATCACATCCGCCGATCAGGAAGAAGTGCCTTATTTTTCCGCTTTTGACCATGTCCACGATCTTGTCGGCAATCCCGACCACAGTCTGGAAGCCAAAACCAACATTTATTTCGTGAGGAAACTCGGTTGACTGGAATCCTGGGGCCTGCAGTGCAGCGTCAATGACCGGTTTGAAATTGCGATTTCTTATGTGCGTGACCCCTGGCCACGCCACAAGGCCTGAGGTAAATATTCTCTGGGCATATTCCTGTTTTGGGCGCTGGATGCAGTTTGTTGTCATGAGAATTGCGCCAGGGAAATTTGGAAACTCGTGGATTTGCTCCTGCCATGCACCGCCCCAGTTGCCAACAAGATGGTTATAGGCCCTGAGTTTTGGGTACGCGTGGGCTGGCAGCATCTCGCCATGGGTGTATATGTTTATGTCCTTGCCCTCGGTTTGCCTGAGCAGTTCCTCAAGGTCCAGCAGATCATGGCCCGAAACAAGAATTGCCTTTCCCTTTGCTGCTGTCATTCTTACTCTGGTTGGGACAGGGTGTCCATAGGTGTTGGTGTTGGCCCTGTAAAGCATCTCCATTGCATTGATATTTGCCTGTCCGGTATCCATCAGGCCATCCATGAGCTGGCCAAGTTCGGTTGGCTCCTTTGCAATAAAATCGAGTATTTTGTGCAGTTTTTCATAAAACTTGTCATCGGCGACGCCAAGGATTGCGGCGTGGTCGGCATAGGCTGACGCACCCTTGAGTCCATGTGTCATGAACTGGAGTAGACCAGCCTTCTGTTCGCCAATGCGCCCAATCATTTTTGCAGGCGAAAACTCTCTTCCTTGCTCCACCAGCCCCTCAAAAGACTTGGCCGCTGTCCATGTCGCTGGCCCGGAGAGTTTGTCCGGCACCCTGCTGGATTTCAGGCAGGCAACCTCGTAAAGGTCTTTTGCCTTTTCTTTCATGCGCCCTGCCTTGTAAATCAGCTCCACAAGCCTGTTCGGGTCAAAATTCACATTTGTGATGGTTGTGAAAAGCGCCTCGGCAGTAAACCTGTTGATCTCCGGGTCAGTAGCTCCAAGCTCCCTTGCCCTTCTTGCATACTGGGCTATCCCCTTTGTTGCGTAAATCAGAAGGTCCTGCAGGGTGGCCGTTGCGTCGTCCTTGCCACAAACGCCCTGCACTGTGCATCCCTTGCCCCCAAAAGTCTGTTCACACTGGTAACAAAACATGGCTTTTTCTCCTTTTTTATAATTTATATCTGGCTTCCAAAGTTGTCAAAAGCGTCTCCGTTTATCATCACTGTAATTTCCTTGATCGGGACATTGGTCCCGTACATCGCGGCGGCTGCCTGGGCAATTCTGACAAGCCCGGAACAACAGGGCACTTCCATGTGCACAACAGTCAGACTCTTCACACCATTCAATTTTATGATGTCTGACAGTTTTTGTACATAGTCTGAAATGTCATCCAGTTTTGGACAGGCAATCACAACCGGTCTGCCCTGAAGCATCTTACCGTGGAAATTTGCGTAGACGAACGGAACGCAATCTGCGGCCAGAAGAAGATGTGAGTCCTTCAGGAACGGCGCATGGGGCGAGACCAGTTTTAGCTGGACCGGCCAGGTGGCAAGGCAGGACTGCTGTTCTGCCGATGACATCGCTCCACTTTCCTGTTTTTCCCTGTGAATTGTCCTTGCCTGGGAAGACGGACAGCCACAAGCCTGTGGTTGTGGCCTGCTTGACTGTGCCATGTGCTGCATGGCCGCCTTCTCGTCAAAACCCACTGCGTCCCTCTCTTCTACTGTTATCGCGTCCTGGGGGCAATGACCAAGGCAGGCGCCAAGGCCGTCACAGTATGAATCTGACACGAGCCTGGCCTTTCCATCAATGATCTTTATTGCGCCCTCGACGCAAGAGGTGACGCATTCACCGCACCCATTGCATTTCTCCTCGTCAATTTTGACAATCTTGCGAACACCCATTATCTGTTCTCCTTTTTGATCGCCTGACAGAGCTGCTCAAGCGAAGTTTTGCTGTAATGGCCAGAAAGTTTTGCCTCAACGTCTTTCATGACACAGCCAAGCGCGCACCCGCCGGTGGGGCAAAACGGCTTGGAGAGAGGGCACGAGGAGGGCTCCATCCGCCCCTCGATCGACTCCACCACGTCAAGCAGGCTTATTTCTCCGGCTGGTCTTGCCAGGACAAACCCGCCCTGCGGACCGCGGACCGGCCTGACCAGATCAGCTTTTGTGAGCCTCTGGAGGACCTTTGAAAGGTGGTCAAACGACGCCTTGAGCTGGACCGAGAGCTCCCTGGCAGAGAGTTTTCCCTCATCATCACAGGCCAGGAAAGCCATTGTGTGAAGTGCCAGCGTGCAGGCCTCTGAGAGCTTTACAAAGCTGGCCATTTCTGCCCCCTTGCGTTTCCCTTTTCCATTTTTACATCTCTCTTATTAAGCATACTGGTACTTATATACCAGTTATGGGATAAATGTCAAGAGGTTGAGAATTTATGGAAAAGAAAATAGAATTCACATAGCAAATTAGAGGTGAGGGTTATGGAAGCTAAAAAAGTTAATTTGACAAAATATATGCAAAATGTACATTTTATCATTCCAATATATCAAAGGAAATACAGCTGGGGTATCGAAGAATGCGAACAACTATGGGATGATGTGTCAAGGATTGGCAAAGATGAAAATTGCGAAAGCCACTTTCTTGGTTCAATAGTTTGCATCAATAATATCAAACACCATCATGAGACAAGCCAGCTGCTCATGATTGACGGTCAACAAAGGCTTACGACGGTTTTTCTGCTTCTGATGGCCATATCAAGAATGATGACTCCAGAAGAAACAAAGAGAATCCACGACCAATACCTTACAAATTCTTTCGAAAAAGGTGACCTCAGGAAAAAAATTGTTCTTACAGCTGGGGACCAGGAAGAGCTTGAAAAGCTTTTTCAAAACAAACCCATAGACGAATTTGCAGGTTCCAGAATATTTGAGAATTACTATTTTTTCCAGGAAAAACTAAGAATGGAATCGCCAGAAACGATTTTTTGCGGAGTAAAAAAGCTGGAGATTGTAGATATTTCCCTGGAGCCAAAAGATTCACCACAGCTTATTTTCGAAAGTCTCAACTCTACAGGCATGAGTCTTACCCAATCAGATCTAATAAGAAATCTGCTTTTAATGGAGGAGGGCTATGAAAAACAGTCTGATTTGTATCACACCCACTGGAGACCAATAGAAGAAAGGTTCTCAAGAGCCGACAAAGAAGACAGATTTGACAGATTCATAAGGGACTTCATGACAATCCAGAATGACGCAGGCGAAATATCGAATCTTGGTGAGGTATATAAAAATTACAAGAAATACTATCTGGAAAGCAGACTCACAAACGAAGAAGCACTTGCAGAGCTTGAACAATTCAGCAAACATTATGAGACCATCTACAAGGCAAAATCTCCAGACAAGGAAATCCAGAACATGCTTGCAGAATTGAAAATGCTTCGTTTTGAGGTTTCATACCCCTTCCTGCTCAGAATTTTTGATGATTTTGGAAAAAATAGCATTACAAGAGAACAGGTTTTGGAAATAATCAGGACAATCATAAGTTATGTAGTCAGAAGACAGATACTCAATTTGGCAACTAACAATCAAAATAAAGTATTTGCAACACTCTATTGCAAACTGGACAAAAATTATCTGCTCGAATCTTTTTATGCCATACTGTTGGGGCAATCAGACTTTGAGAGTTTTCCAACAGATGACAGTTTCAAGAGTCAACTTGCAATGAGAAATCTCTATGACATGAAAAACACGCCAAAATATTTGCTTGCCAAGCTGGAAAACCATATACACCAAAAAGAGGCCATAAACCCTGAAGAATACACCATTGAACACATTTTGCCGCAAAACAGGAAGTTGTCTCGGGAATGGAAAGAGATGCTTGGATCTGATTGGGAAATGGTCCAGAACAAGTATGTAAACACCCTGGGTAACCTAACACTTACAGGTTACAACTCCGAACTGTCAGACAAATCGTTTAAGGAAAAACAGGATATTGCATACAAAACTTCTCCGCTTCTATTAAATAAATACCTTTCAGAGTTGCCAAAATGGGATGAGGAAGAAATTAAAACCAGATCAACTCTTCTTGCCGAAAAAGCTGTATCAATATGGCAATACCCTAAAATTACAAGCAGGGTTTCAGAATTTATCGAGAGCAAGAAAGAAAAACAATCCAGAAGAAATTTTGATCTGGACGATTTCAATGATAGGATGAATGCAAAGGGGCAAGAATTACTCGAAGAATTTAGGAACGAAATACTTAAATTGTCGTCGGATATAATCGAGATAATTCATAAAACCAGTATTTCTTATAAAGTTACAAGAAATATTCTCATGATTTATTCAAGAAAGTCTTCACTAGTGTGTGAATTGTTTGGAATCGAATTTGAAGAGTTGGACAATCCGGATATTTTCTGCCAGAAATCGCCACAGAACTGGTGGTCCAATGCCCATTTCAGGATTAAGTCCAGGGATGACATCCCAAAGGCAATCCACGCAGTTAAACAAGCTTTGGTAAAACAGGCAGATATGGATTAAATAGACACCCCCACGTGTGTGGGGAAGAGTTAACGAAATTACAATTAATAAAATCCAGGTATCAAATTGATATTTGATTCATTGTTTATTCATCCAGGGTAATTGATGTTACTGGGAAACAGGTTTATGTTTACTACTAAAAATAAAATTGGGGGTGGGATATGCGCAAATTTGTTGTTCCAGCACTGGCGATTATTTTGGTATTCTCGCAAGTTAGTTTTGCGGTGAGCAAAGACAATGATGGTGGTTCAAAAACGCAATTGCAGGTAGCTAGTGTGGTGCCTCCATCAACACTGGGTCAAAGCATTTACAACCTTTCATCAATGAATAGAGATGTTTTGGCATATGGCATGTTTTATGTCCTGGATAACAAAGATTTTAATTGGGAAAAGATGGATGATAATGGTTTCAAGATCGGTGCAGGTCAGCAAGTAAAACTCTTTAGCCCCGGATACAGAGGGCCGATGAAAATCAAATTATCAGACGATGACAATATTTTTGTGAGGGTTGGGACGTGCCAAATTGGTGATACTTCAGATTTCTGTGAAGATCTGATTGCTTATGAGGAATACTTCCAGCCAGCCGGAAAAATTGATCTCTCCAAAACAGCTAGAAAAATTGGACAAAACAAAGATACTGGTATTGTAATTAGCATCACTAATACTTCAGGTAAAGATTCTATTATCAGACCTAGTCCAGTCAAAAATGAATTTGGAAAAATACATACCATAACCATAGATCCCATGAAACCAACGACCACAAATACAGTTGGGGCAAGTATTCCATCGGTAATGGATTTTGCGTCACTTGTGAATGACAATGGTCAAGTTACAAAATATGTCCTTCCAAATACAAGACTGGATGTGACGAATTATGTTATTCAGGAGCCGCCACAGAGCATTATTTCCAATACATACATAAACTATGGGTTTGGCAATTTGCAAAATGTTTACATAACAGAAGCTAATATTGATTTTTCAAATGTTATCAATTCATGTGTTAGCACAAATGTCGGAATATTAAATGTTGGAACAAGCTGGAATGGGCAAGACATAAACTGGGAGAACCAGCCCCAAGGAGATTTGATAGATACCTTCCAATGCCCCTCAGGATGTGGAGTTGTTGACATAACAGCTACTATCAGAGGAGTTAGCAGCACTTCAACAATCATTGGGCTTGGTTTCAAGCAGCAAGATATTGCATCCACTCTTCGTGTTGTAAACCAGCCTTTGCCGGTCATGACAATAAAGTACGTCTATTATGAGCCAGATGATACACTTGGCAGCTATATACAGGCAAACTAGAATGGAGACTGTTATGGAAACGATATTGGCAAAGAACATCAGACATTTTACGAAGAGTTGAATGATGGAAACCACCTTTTGAATACTGCCAACCTGAATTTTATCACTGATTTCAGTCCGTTCTCGTTGCCGGTCAAAGGGTCGTCTGCCCTGTCAATGAGTTTTTCCATTACATATAACTCGCAATCTTATATTGATACTGGTGTTGGCTGGGGATGGGTGCACAACTATCAGGTGAGATTAACCCCATGGTGTGAGGATTATCTTATATTGCGTGGATCAACTGGTACACTTACAAGGCTTGCCAGTCAGGGCACAACCCCCAGATCATGGAAAGCGGAAAAATCCCACCTCATGGCTGAAGAATTTTTTGATGAGGAGAGCAATCCGTGGATAAGATTACACCACAAGGATGGCACAAAGATTGAATTCAAATTGATGCCCAATGGCAATTATCTGCCAGTGAAGTACCTGGATTGTCAGGGAAGATATTTCTATCTTTATTACTCCCCAGAGGGTCTTTTGACCAATGTAAGAAATGATTATTCGAGCAGAAATCTGGAATTTTTCTATCTCCCTGGAACAACCAGATTGGTTAAGGTCAGAGACAATACAACAGATCCTACTGATTGCGAATTTGACTATGGAACCTACCCGAGCGGGCTCACTTATCTGAAAAATATAAAATTAAATGGCGTCTATGTTTATGAAAACATTGAATACACTCAGCTTGGAGAGATGAAGCCAAAAGGTTTGAATATCGAATATAAACAGGGGGAACCGGGAAAGGTAGAGTTCACAGACCACCACATACCGAACAACCAGGAAGAATCGGTGCAAAGATGGCACTGGCAAATTCATCATTCACAAGATTGCCATTACTTTTATGATCAATACACAACAAAAACGACTGAGGACAATGTATTGGGCATAGGATATAAAGGAGACCCACTTGAGGAAGTGGTTTGGTGTGATTATCCAACTAATCCTACATGTGATTTGGTAAAACTTTGGACCTACACATACAACGATTATGGTGATCTCAAGAGCATCATAAAAGGATGTGAATTTCAAGGTACAACATACACGTATGACTATGAAGTTGAAGGATCTCCATCACACACGGGTCAGGTTGCAAAAGTCCAGTATGATGCTCCATTAAACAAGCAAAGACCGGAGACTACATACGAATATACTGATCAATGCGGAAACATGATGAAATCCAAAAATGGGAATGGTTCTGAAACTACCTACGAATATTATGATAATGGATTGCCAAGGAGGGTTAACCATCCAACGGGTGAAACAAGAGAAATTGAGTATGACGCTTCAAATCAGCCAATAAAGCTAAAATCAAGCTCTTGTGGTAGCGGAACAATTGAAACCACAATGACGTGGACCGATGACGGGAAACCATTGGGAATCAATTATCCAACAGGAGAGGACTACAATTTTATTTATGACCAGAAGGACAGATTGTCAAAAGTCACCGGCACTTATCCGGCCGAATTCTCGTATAATACAAAAGGGCAAATCTCGCAGATTGTTGAAGGTCCGACAAATCACACTGTTACATCTAGCTTCAATTATGACACAAAAGGGAGAGTCTCATCAATCACAAAAGATAATCAGACTTCAAGCTATGAGTACCTGAGCGAGACCGGCCTGTTGAAAAAAACGACTGATCCTCAAGGCAAAGAAACCAACATTTACTACAACGATGATTCAACGATAAAAAAGATTGTCCACCCGGGAAACCGCACGGAAGAATGGCTAAAAGACCAAAATGGCAGGATAAACAGGTATGTGCCTCCAGATGGGCATCTGATCACTCTTGAATACACTGATAACGGCAGAATAAACAAAGTCTCTTGGGAAGATGGTTACTATCTTGCTGCAACATACGATGATTGGGGCCGTCCAACAAGATTGACTGACCCCAATGGCAATCACCAGGACCGCACTTACAAAAATCTGACTAATCTGGTCGCATCAACCTCTGATGAAATGGGGAAGACAACCAATTACACATATGACAACGCTGGAAGGATGACCAAAGTTGAGGCGCCCAACGGTGCCCAGACAAATCTAACATACAATCCCTGTGGCATCTCGGAAGTCGAAAATGACTTGGGGAATACTGCCAGCTACACTTATGACGATGCAGGCAGAATATCATCTGTAACTGATGCAAAGGGAAAAGTCTGGTCCTATACCTATCAGGACGGCAACCTCATAAAGAAAACTGATCCGAAAAATCATGAAACTACATA